>JACCDS011560121.1_pt1 | contig 46960 bp, 36 predicted proteins | sample 7446441 | NCBI WGS metagenome assembly JACCDS01 (sample SAMN15323445, study PRJNA562643) | freshwater metagenome | isolation source: river surface water | place: USA:Blue River Watershed | collected 2017-08-17 | reverse complement strand
TTGCTTCGACAATTGTTCGACACTTGTTCGGGAAAATGCCGAAGCCCTTCGGGAAATTGTCGAAGCTGTTCGGGAAAATGCCGAACAAGTACTATCACCACCACGAAGCGGGGTAGAAGCGGCCTTGGCACAGACTAGGAAATAGAGTGTGGCACCAATGCTATTCATTACGAGCGTTTTGTGAAACCAAATTGAGCCGTAAAACAAAAGGGCAACCACTATCGTTCAACTACCATTATGGGTAATTGGAAGAACATTTGTAGGTGTTGGCAGAAGTGCAAACGAAGAACAACTGCATTTTGTGCAATTTTATTCAAGCAATTGCACAAAATGTGTGCATGCGTAATTGAATCATCTTATAATACGAGCCACTATGAATATTGAAAAATCTATTTGTATCATTGATGACGACAAAGTATATACTTACATGCTTAAAAAAATGATACAAAAACTTGGCACTTGTCAAACGATTGTCAACTACACAAATGGCTTAGATGCTTTAGAGTCTATCAAAAAAAGTATCGCAGAAAACGACACGAATGTATTGCCGGATATCATTTTTTTAGATATCAATATGCCGGTGATGAATGGTTGGCAATTTTTAGAAGCCTACAGCGAAATTCATTCTAAAATAGCTAAGAAAATCCAAATTTATCAAACAAGTTCTTCTGTCAATCAGGCTGACATTGATAAGTCGCTCGGTTATCATGTTGTTACAAAGTATATTGTAAAATCAATGGATATCAATACACTAAAGTCGCTTGTTATGTGTGCCAATTAGTAGCGTGGCATGCTTTTAAATCGGCTGATAATACTACAAAATCTTTTTTTTCTTTTTTGCACTTGGTATCGTTCCCAATTATTGGGAACGATACCAAGTGCTTTTTGTTGGTTCTTTCTATAGTAAAAAACAGTATTGTATGTATTTTTGTATACTGATTATCAATAAAATAATAAATTTGGTGTTTCTGGGCTATTGATAGATGGGTACCTAAAACAACTATACAACAGCTTGCCGTATTTCATGAAAAAATAGTTTGTATTGTAGTTTTCTTGTACTGTCTGTTTATCAAACCCCCGACAATATCAAGTTAGCTAAATATTACAACAACTTAAGTACTCTTTCATGAAAGCAAGCCTCTTTTTGTTATTTTCCATTCTTTTATTTTGCACCTTCGCACAAGGACAAATTAGGTATAGAACCAATGGCAACGCAACTATCAGCGGTACAAGCGTTACTTCAGGTACCCTTACTAAAGTAAGTGACAATACCACCGTAACCTCTTTTACTGTTAACGATACCATCGAAATAATACATACCCTTACCATTAGTAGTGCCACTACCGTAAGGGCATTGGTGTACAATGGAGGTACTACTAGTACCGCCAATTCGGTGAATATTACAGTAAGTTATGTAACCGGAACAGGAAGCCTTACCTCAGGTACCGGCGCTTCAAGGGTTTTGTTAGCAAATGGGGGTACCTTAGAAAATGCAACGCTTACGGGAAGTGGTGCAATAGGGATGGTTTCGGGCAATAATAACAACGTGAATTTTAAAGGCACCATTAATTTATCGATGGCGTTTGCCCAAAATGTGGGATTGGCCGGGGGAACAGATTTACATACTGTTACACTTTTGGCGGGCGCAAATATTAGTTTGCCGGGATTTATTGGTACCGGAACCGGCAAAACCATTATTGGCAATAGCACGGCCAATTTAACCATTACAGGCAATACCAATCGCCTGATTTTCAATCAAAATACAGATGGCGTTACCAATGTTGTGAACAATTTTACCCTTAATTCGGGTAGTGGTAACATGCTCTTGGATGCCAATATGCGTGTAGGAGGGTTGCTTACTTTAACTTCGGGTACGCTGAATTTGAACGGGTTTGCATTAACCATCAGTGGTAGTTCGCCGGTTATTTCGAGTGGTTTTATCAATCCCAATGGAGGTAGTATGGTGTTTGCCAATACTAGCCCTATCGTGTTGCCATCCGGTTTGTTGTCGGTCTATAGTTTCCATAATTGTACCGTCAACGGAAGCGGTGGCGTAACTTTAGGAAACCATACAACTGTTTCCAATGCTTTAACGCTGACTTCGGGCGTACTCACCACAGGTGCATTTACACTTACAATTGCCGGTACGCTAACGTATTCGTCGGGTGCTATTAATGCCTCCAATGCCGCAGCAAGTGTGGTATTTAACAACACAAGCAGTATCAATATAGCCAACAATTGTTTTTCGGGCACCCCAAACAAAATAACCATGAATGGTGCGGGTGGGTTAAATCTAGTGGGTAACTTAACAATAGCTGATAGCTTGCTATTAACAATAGATACACTTACTGTAAACGGATTTACACTTTCGGTAGTAGGTCGCAAAATAAAAACGGACAACGGCGTTATTGATGCCACAAATGCGGGAGCAACTATTTTGTTTACAGATATTGCCATTGCTAACGGAGGACTAGGAGAAGCCACCATAGTCAATACCACATTTGTAAATGGTACTATTGCCAACCTTGCTACCAACAATACAGGAGGTGTGGTGATGGGTTCCAATCTAATCATCAGCAATGGCTTAGCGCTAAACACCGGTTCTCTTACGGTAGGTTCGTATATTTTAACCTATTCTGGAGGCACTCCAACGTTGAGCAATAGTGCTAAGGTAAACACGGTTGTAGGGAAAGTTGTCTTGTTGCATACTAGCAACATCAGTTTGCCATCCGACTTTTTTACGGGGGAGTTAGGTTCTTAGAACTAAATGGAACTGGGAATGTAACCATTAATAATCAGTTGAATATCATAGATTCGGCGGATTTTATTAACGGTACACTAGTGGTAAATGGCTATACACTTACACTTGGCAATATTGCATCTGCTCTTGACTTTTATATTGCCAAAACCAATGGCTTTATTGATGCCACAGCAACCAACTCAAGGATTACTTTTGCTAATACATACTTAGCGGGAAACATAGCGTTGCCGGCTAATATATTTACCAACGAAACAATTTACGATTTTTTTGTAAATCACTCCGGCGGTGTGTCGCTTGCATCTAACTTGACTATTACCAATCAATTAAATGTACAATGGGGCTATTTGTCAATCGGTTCTACCACACTTACGATAGCTGGGTTAACGCCTACTGTAAGCAATACAGGTAGGGTAGTGGCAACGAATGCCAATAGCAAAGTGGTGTTTACCAATTCTACGCCCATAACTGTGAGTTCGCAGTTTTTTAACAATGCAGTGGCGGCTAAATTGACTATTAATTCTACTAGTACCGTTTCTTTAGATTCTATTGTGAATATCAGCGGCATTTTAGAGTTGCAAGCCGGTACCTTGGTAAATAGTAATAGGTTAGTGTTGACCAATGGTGCTTCCATTTATCGGAGCAATGGCAGCTTTGATGCAGCACCGGTATTTGGAACACAAGCGACGGATAGGATAAACTTATTCATCAATGGTACATGTACTAGTTCTTTCGAATTGCAAGGAAGTATGGGTGCAATTGGCCAATTAACTGTATTAACTAGTGGCAATACGTACAGTTTGGCTTCGGGAGTTAACCCAACTGTGTATGCTGGTATAACGATTGGTAGTAATTCAGTATTGATAGGCGGTAGCAATACCATCACTTTAGCAGGAGGCAATTGGAACAATTACGGCACTTTTACCAATACCAATAGTACCGTTGTATTTACAGGTAATAATCAAACTATTTATAGAACTACCACCGTACCTGCCACTTTTAATAACTTAACAATAGCGGCAAGCAATACTGTAACACTACTTTCTGGATTGTCGGTAACCGGGCAATTAACTTTAACTAGCGGAACTTTGACTTTGGGTGTTTACAACTTAACTTTAGGAAGGGCACCTACGCGTACCTCGGGTACAATAGATGCTAGTAATACTGCTGCAACTGTTACTTTTACCAATGTGTCTGTAGCGGCTGGAGGCATAGGCCCAGTAACAATAGGGAACGGCGTGTTTAACAACAATAGTATTGCCAATTTAGCCACTACCAATTCGGGGGGCTTAGTTATGGGTGCTAATTTGACCATCAACAATAGTTTGTCGCTCAGTTTTGGTTCATTAACGGTTGGCGCGAATGTGCTGACTATTAATACCAATAACCTTACTGTAGCAAATGCTGCCACCGTAATCGCTTTGGATGCGAATGCCACTGTTGTATTTGGTAATACAAGCCCTTTGTCGTTACCAAATTTATTTTTTAATGGCAATGCTCCCACCAATTTAACCATCAACGGAACCGGCGGTGTAACACCAATTGGTAATTTAATAGTAAATGGTACCATGTCGCTGTTGAGTGGCACATTTACTATTGCAACAGATAAATTCTTGCGGCTAAAACAAACACCTACCCGAACTGCAGGATTTATTCATGCAAGTAATAGTGGTGCAATTGTTTCTTTTGATAATAGCTCGTTAATTACGTTACCTGCAAATTTATTTGTATCCAATACCATTAACTATTTTGCAACAATTGCGGGTGCTTCGGGAGGTGTACAAATGGGAGGAGACTTATCAATAACCACCAAGTTGGAACTCAATACCGGCTCTTTAACCGTAGGTGCAAATACATTAACGCTTTCCAATACAGTTCCAACGGTAGCAAACGCCGCTCAATTGATAGCAACCAATCTTTCTTCAGTTGTGGTTTTTGCCAATTCAACCACTTGGAATATGCCATCTACTTTTTTCAGTGCCAACACAGTTGGAAATATTGTTCTGAATGGCACGGGTGGGGTTGTTTTGTGGGCCAACTTAACAATTACCAATAACACAACATTAACAAATGGTACTTTAAATGTAAATGGCAATACTTTACAACTTGCAAAAGCTCCCACGCGAACAAGTGGCACCATCAATGCAAGTGGTCATAGTGCATCAACCATTGTATTTGCCAATAGTAGCATTGCTGATGGTGGAATTGGGCCGGTAACAATTGCTAGCAACGTATTTTCATCTAACACCATTTCTCGACTTCAAACAAATAATTCTGGCGGAGTAGTGTTGTCAACCGATTTGACGGTGGCCAATAGCTTAGCTTTAAGTTTTGGATACTTGAATATCAATACCAATACACTAACTATCAATACTGCAACCATAAGTGTAGCCAACGGCGCCAATGTAATTGCAAGCAATACCAATGCGCAAGTAGTTTGGGGCAATACAGCTTCCGCCACCTTGCCATCTAGTTTTTTTTCGAATAATATTGTCAACCGATTGACTTTAAACGGAACAGGTGGTATTGTGTTATCGGCCAATGTAGAGGTTTCGGGTACGCTTACCCTTACAACGGGTATTATTACTACAGGTAGTAATGTGTTGTCCGTAACGGCTACCAATACTGCTGCTATCAGTGGTGGAAGTAGCAGTGCCTATGTGAGCGGTAGTTTAAAGCGTTTTTTGCCAACCAATTTGTCTTCCGGTACAACCTATAGTTTCCCAATTGGAAAATCGGGTAGTTATTTGCCGTTAGGCTTAGTAAATCCAACCACCACTACAGGAACAATTGCTGTTCAAGCAGATGCTTTTGTTAGCGCAACAGGTGGTAGCCGAAACGCTACAATTTTTGCCAATAGCAATGCGGAATATTGGCAGTTGACTACTTCAGGCAATTTTGTAAATGCTAGTTTAACACTTAGCCGAACAGCAAGCATTAGTCCATTAAATGTGATTGCGGGTAGTGCTACCCTTACCGGAACGTATACTTCTTTGTCTGGAACAGCAAATAGTACAGGAGTAAGTGCGTCTAATGCAATTGGTAGCAATCGCTTTTTTGTTTTGGCACAAGCACCTGTTATTGTAGTGTCCTCTATTAGCCCAACATCGCTAAGTACTACCTATGGTACAGCATCGGCCAATGCAACTTTTACTTTAAGTGCCTCGGGCATTACCGCAAGCAATGTTACGGTGGCTCTTCCTTCAGGTTTTCAAGTGTCGTCCAATCCCTCATCCGGATTTGCTGATTCGCTCATACTACTACCTAGTAGTGGTAATATATCAAGTACAACAGTGTACGTTCGCATACCGGCTAGTACCGTTGTAGGAACTTATTCTGGCAATGTAGAAGCAAAGTCGGCCAATGCAACAAGCCAATTTTTGGCTTTGACTAGTAGTACAGTGAATAGAGCTACTTTAACAGTAACTGCAGAAAATAAAGCAGTCAATTATGCCGACGCAGTGCCCGAGCTTACCTACACAATCACCGGATTTGTAAACAATGATAATGCCTCTGTTGTTACAGGAACGCCCACATTATCAACCACCTATACCAATACTACCTCAGTAGCGGCAAGCCCCGTGGCAATTCAAATAACACAAGGCACATTATCGGCTAGCAATTACCAATTTAGTTTTGTAACAGGGGCAATAAACATCAGTTGTAATACAGGTGTTTGGATAGGTACTGCTGGGGCATCTTGGAGCAATACGGCCAATTGGTGTAATGCTACATTGCCGAATAGTACAACGAACGTATTTGTGTATCCGGGTAACAATAGTCCCGTTATTGCCACCACAGCCAATGTGAACAATATTACCATTACCACAGGTGCTACCTTGATGGTAACCGGCACTTTAGCTGTTGCAGGCACTATCAACAATAATGGAAGTATTGATGTGTCGGCAGGTACCCTTGAATTAAATGGTACAAGCTTGCAAACTTTAAGTAGCAACTTTGTTTCGGGGACCATCAAAACCTTAAAAATCAACAATACAACTGGCGTTAATTTGGCTGGAGCGTTAACAATTACTCAGTTTCTAGAAGTGCACAATGGCGTGTTTGATTTAGGTAATTATTCCATTACGCTTCAGTCTACTGCGGCTAAAACAGCCCAAGTTGGAGCTGTAACAGGCACTATTGCGTATTCCGGTACCGGTCGTTTTGTCGTAGAGCGCTTTTTGAACAGTTCAAGAAGGGGCTATCGAAACTTTTCTTCAGGTGGGGTAGTAAGCGATGCTTATATTTTTGAAAACTGGCAGGAAGGGGGAGTAAACAACAATGGTTATGGCACACATATTACTGGTTTAAAAGGTAGTGCAGGAGTAGATGCTGCTACCGGATTGGATAAAACCATTTCTGGTAACCCGTCGCTATGGACCTACAGCACAGCCGATAGGTTTGTAGCCGTTACCAATACCAAAACCAAACGCCTGTTTCCTTTTGAAGGGTATTTTGCCACTATCAGGGGCAATAGAACTTACAATATGTTTAGTCCTTCTCCCGATTTCAATATAGCTAGTGCCACCTTGCGTGTTACCGGAAAGTTAGTTACCGGAAATGTAGTATTGAGTAGCAATGCCAATCCTATCTATAATACAGACGGTACACAGCCTGAATCTACTTTCAGATTGAATGGCAACGCTACCCCTAATGGGAAAAACTATGACGATTATGGCTTTTCGCTGATTGCCAACCCGTATCCTTGTGCTATCAATTGGAATTCTGTATACAACAATACGGGTACCACCAATCAACAATTGAGTCCTTATTATTGGGTTTGGAATCAAGCGGCTAATGGTGGGTTAGGTGCCTATGTAACCACGGATGGCTATGGCAATACCAATTCTAGCCACTCGGGTTTGAATACACAGTGGATACAGCCGGCTCAAAGTTTTTTTGTGCACAATGCCGGTAATGCCGCCACTGTAGCCATCGAATTTAAAGAATCGGACAAATGGACTAGCGATGCTACCAAACTCAATCATGTATTTGAGGTGGGCACAGAAGGAACGGTTGCTGTACAAAAGTTATCCATTGATTTGTTGAAAATCAATCAATTAGACACTACAATTGCCGATGGAGCAGTGGCTTTATTTGCTAATAATTACCAATCGGCTGTTAACTTTAGAGATGGTGGCAAATATGCAAATCCTACAGAAAACATTGCAATAGCCTACCGTAATCAACGATTGTTATCTATAGAACAACGTTTATTGCCACAAATTGCCGATACCATTCCATTAAAACTATGGAACCTGACTGCCAATACGCCTTATGCTATTTCGGTACATTCAGACCTTTTTGATACGCTTTTACAGCCAGTCATTTTAGACCTAGCTACAGGGAAAGAATTGGGTAAAGCAGCCTATTTTACAGCCGATACCACTCAATTATTGGGTTATGCCAACCGATTTGTAGTAATATTCAAACAAAACCAATTGTTGCCAATTCAGTCTGTGAGCTTAAGGGCATCTTTGAAACAAAATCAAGTGTTGGTTCAATGGAAGGCAGTACACGAATCGGACTACCTGCAAGGATACGAATTGCAAAAAAGTACAGATGGGGCACATTTTTCAAAGATTGCGTACATTCCGGCAACACACATATCGTTAGCCAATTACCAGTTCGTTGATGCTGAAGCGCATGCTTCCAAACAATTTTATCGTCTAAAATTAATCAGCAATCATGCTGCGGATGCTTATTCCAATACCGTGGTGTTGAGTAATAGTCATACAGCTAGTTGTCATTGGTATCCAACGGTAGTAACCAATGCTATGGGCACTTTGCACATGCAAGCGCAACCCGCAGGTAATTATTTGCTCAGTTTGGTAGCAGCAAATGGACAAGTCGTTTATCGTCAATCCATTGTTCACAATGGCGGTACTACAACGGCAGTGGCGATAGCCCTGCCCGAAGGATTGGCTAAAGGAACATACACGATAATGCTGAGTGGTAAAGAAAGCAAGGTGGGGCAACAGCAAATCATTATTCAGTAATCATTTCCCGGCGGGGTATTCTATGGAATATCCCGCTGTTAATTTATTGATGAGCTTAGCAACATGTTGGTAAATTGTATTTGAGCAAATGAAACTAAACCTGCAATTTTGTTGCCCATTATGCAATCTATTCAAGCGTTTTTTCCGCAGTTAGCACAGCCTAAAAAAATCATTATTACATGCCATCAAAAGCCCGATGGTGATGCAATGGGCAGTACTTTAGGGCTTTATCATTTTTTAATACAACTAGGTCATTCCGTAACCGTTATTTCGCCCACCAATTGGGCCGATTTTTTAAATTGGATGCCCGGAGTGGACACCGTGGTTGATTACGAAGCCAATAAAGTAGCAGCGCAACGCCTAATAGATGCCTGCGAAGTATTGTTTTGCTTGGATTTCAATATTTTACACCGTACCAAACATTTGGAACAGCCACTCACCAATGCTAGGTGTACCAAAATATTGATTGATCACCACCAACAACCACAAGTGGAAGCATTTGATTTTGGGGTTAGCGATACTACCAAAAGCAGTACCTGCGAAATGGTGTACGATTTTATTATGGCAAGTGGTTATGCCGATAAAATAAGCAGAGAAGTGGCCACTTGTTTGTATACCGGTACCATGACCGATACGGGGTCGTTCCGTTTTCCTTCTACATCAGCCAATGTACACCGCATGGTAGCTCATTTTAAAGATTTGGGCTTGGAACATGCGCCCATACACAGCAACATATTTGACAGTTCGCTCGAAAACAAACTTCGATTTACCGGCCATGCATTGCTCAACCGGTTAGAAGTGTTTTACGAATACAACACGGCCTTGATGTATATTACGAAATACGATTTGAGAAAATTTGACATCAAAACCGGCGATACCGAAGGCTTAGTCAGTTATTTGTTGTCTATTCAAGGTATACGCTTTGGTGCCATTGTGATTGATCGCGATGAGGAACGCAAATGGAGTTTTAGAAGCAAAGGCAACTTTGATGTAAATACGTTTGCCCGCACCCATTTTGAAGGAGGGGGACATTTTAATGCCGCCGGTGGTAGAAGTAGTGATTCCTTAGAAAATACCTTGCACCAATTTAAACAAATTTTACCCCAATACCAAGCGCAATTGCAGTAAAACCGATTATTGCCAACAAACAATTATCAATAAATACCCATTGCAATGCATTTGGCGTTATTTTTACCTGCTTAATATTTGAAAACAAAAAAACACACATGAAAAAGCTTACTTCTATTGTAGCTCTTGCTGTTGCTTTAACTAGCTGTCAGCAATTTGAAAAAACAAAATCCGGTCTGCCGTATAAAATTACCAAAGGAAGCGGTGGTGCCAAGTTAAAAAGCGGTCAATTTATCAAATTCAACGTAGAATTTAAAGTAGGCGCTAACGACTCTGTATTAAACAGCACGTTTGAACACATTCCAGCTTTTACCATGTACGATACTGCCCGTTTAGGCAAGTACAATTTCACTGAAATTTTACCTCTGATGTCTGTAGGCGACAAAGCCGAATTTTCTTTAAGCATTGATACCTTGAAAAACTTGGGCATGATTCCAGAGTTCAACAAAACCTTTGCTAAAGGTGGTGTAGTAAAAGGACGTATTGAATTGTTGCAGGCATTCGATAGGGAAGCCGATGTAAATGCAGCTTACCAAAAAGCGATGGAAGCCGAAAAAGAGAAAGAAATCAAAGCCCTCGAAGCCTATATAGCACAAAAAGGCATTAAAGCACAAAAAACACCAGGCGGTGCATTTGTAGAAATCATTACTCCCGGCGATGCTTCAGCTAAAGCCGATAGCGGTAAACAAGCAACTGTGTTGTACAAAGGATACACGGTAGAAGGAAAAGTATTTGATAGCAATATGGGTAAAGAAAACGCTGCTAAACCACCTATGAATGTGGTGATTGGTGCACACTCAGTTATTCCGGGTTGGGAAGAAGGTCTCAAATACTTTGGCAAAGGAGGTAAAGGAAAAATTTTAGTACCGTCTATGTTGGCCTACGGACCACAAGGTGCAGGTGCTGATATTAAACCTTATACCAACTTGGTGTTTGATGTGGAAATAACCGATGTTACCACTCCTGCTCCAAAGCCAGCACAACCTAATGCACCTCAAGCAATGCCACAAGGTCATTAATCAAAACATGGACACTTTATACAGCCCGACACGCCAAAACGAGTCGGGCTTTTTTGTGTCAATACTTCATATTGAAGTATTGCTATCATCCAAAATGAATCATGTAATAATATCACCTAATGGATGCGAATTGCAGTCAACGATCCTACGCTTGGTAAGAATAATCTGGAAGACGGTTTCGGGTTACAAATTACGCAGGTGTGGATGATGGTATAAACAAATTAATTTAGTTATCAATGTGCTATCAGATTGGGTGGGCGTTTTGATATGTATATTAGTTTTTAAGCCGTTTGTAGTATTGTCTAATCCATTAGTAAGAAATACAGTGTAATCTGTTAAATAATCAGTATGTAATTTTCTATATTTGTTTAGGTTTATTGGATTATAGAAGGGTCGCATTTCGTCAAAACGGTTAGAAATAACTATTTCGATGTGGCTGATTTTTACGCGCATACTATCCATGCCTTTAAAATTGTTAAATATTTTTTTGTTCGATGCTTATCGACTTGAAACGTCAATGAATCACATGAAAAAGGCTTTATTAACCTGTAAAATTCGTTATCATTAATTGGGTGATAGTGACAAAGGGGCATGTTTTTTGTGAAAATCGACAGTTCGCTGTCTGTTGCCTTCGTATTCGTTTTCCATATGTTCAGACCATTTTCATCATTGGCAATAATGAGTTTTTTACTGCCTAATTGATGAATGTAATAACGGTTAACAATTTTAGTAGACACAGTATTATTTACGCTTCTAATAAATTCGTAAGTATCTGACAGTATTCTATAGTTTCGATAGGTATACAAACATATGTTTGTATGATTTTTTTGCACCCCTTTTTCAATTAAAGTTTCGTTGCGCGCACGTATGTGTATGTCGCTTATTGAAATGTTTGCGGTTTTGCAGCCAACAAAAAGCAATATAAATAAGTATTTTTTCATGGTTAAATGACTATAAATAATTGATAGTTGAAAATTGCAAAGGTTATTGTTATAGCTTTTTTTAATCAAGTATAACAGTAATAGCAAGATTCTTGAAATAGGGATAAAAAATAAATTAATATTATATTCGTCTAGCTATAAGCAGATATGCCAATTGTTGTAATTTTTTCATTTGAATTGTAGTCGAAGTATAAAAAGGTACAGTCATACTCGCCTTTATAGGATAGTGGCATGATAATTCGATTCATATATTTTGAACGAAAAGAAAGTGGAAAACATTTTTTTATAACACCTTTTATATCATCGCCTACTTTTATATGGTTGCCATAATAGTTTAAGCAGTACACGCTATTTTTGATTTCAAAACCCCACAAATTCTTAGCCTCAACATCGATATATATTGAATTGCCTTTGTAAACATACTCGTCTACGTCTTCAGCAACGGTTTCCCATTGCATTCTATTGATTACAGATGGACTTCCCAACATTTTTGTTATCAGAAGTTTAGGGCACCCTAATACTAAATTAACTGCTGAATTTGGTTTTGTTTCCTTTAGGCAAAATGCGTTGTATTCAATTACATCTTGTGGCGCTTGTCCAAACGAAATAAATGTTGTTAAAAATGTAATGAAAGCCAAAATTATTTTCTTCTTCATATTATTAAATTTTAAAAAATTATTTTAATAAGAGGTTGCTGATTTTTTTTATTATAAAATTTATTTTATGCATTTTCGGAATTATTATCATTTTTCATAAAGTCATGTATGAAAAAATAATGTATATGTTAGTTGTAATGCAAATCAAATGCAATAAATGCAAATGCTCAACTGTGTCTTTTCGCAGGTGTTGAATTTTATAGGTACAACTGCGAACTTGTTAACAAAAAGTACACTATTAATAATCAAAATATATTTGAAGTTGCGGCTGTTCCGTTAGTAAGAAGGGAACCGGATGTGTTTATTTACTAGCAAAAATGGTTTGCAAAAAGAGAAATTGTATGTGCTTGTAACCACTATCCAGTTTCGTGCACTTAAAAAGTGAATCGTAAAAATTGGATTGTTTCATTGTCAATTAGCCATTAAAAAACTCATTTTTTGGTTGCAGTCCTCAAGTTTGCTTCTTGATTAAACGGTTATTGACTACCACGCAAACCAAGGCGTATATTTGCGGTGCATCCGTTTATTGAATAGGTGTACAGATCCATTTGTTAAACATAGTTTATGAAATTAACAATCTCGCTTGTTTGTTTTTTTGCTTTACTGCATATAGCAAAAGTGTCAGCACAAGCACCAATTGTAGTGGCACAAACCACCATCAAAGTAGCCGCATCGGACGAAGTGATTTTGTACTATGGTTTTGCCGCAGGCGATAAAGTGGGGCTGCAATTCAGCGAGCAAAATGGAAAAGAATTAAAAGAAATCAGCATCACCCCACTCAACGCACAATCGCCCATATTCAAAGCATACCAAACCTCGTTCGAAAACAACCAACACATCCTCATTCCACAGCAAGGTATTTATTGCATCAAATTGGTTAATAGCGCATTGTTGTCGGGGCGAATTTGTCAGCTTAGCTTGCAGCGCACACCGGCAAGTGCCGCAACGGCCTTGTTTAATACACAGGTATACCAAAAAACGGTATACGATACCACCTATGAATACCGAACCCAATGGTATACCAAACAAGATACGTCCATCGTAACAGTAAGTAGTACCGTAGCCAAAGTACATTCTATGCTGAACAAAAACGGCAATAAAACCATCAGCAATGTGGTGTTGCCACCCAATACAGTGGCATGGAGTTATTACATTGGTGTAGACCAAGAAGGGCAGGAGGCTTATCAAAAAGCTACCACCAACTTAGCCAATACCGCCGGCAAATGGTTGTCGCACCTGCCGGGTTATGGTCCGCTTGCGGCTTTGGCTTTGGGGTCAGCATCGTATTTAACCCAATTGCAAAAAGGGGAAGATGTGGATTATTACATCCTCAACGATAGTGCGCAATTGGACAAGTTTACGAAAGGATTGCCCTTGGCTTACCTTAAAAAAGGCAAGGTAATCAACGATTTTGCGCGCATGCCACCCATGAAAGGCAACTTGTTTTTTTGCTTGCAAAACGATAATGCGGTATCGGGTATTTCGGTGTTGATAAAAGTAGTGGCCATTCAAGTGCAACAAGTACAAGCCCAACGAACGGAAGCCATTCCGCAACGGCTAACACCAAGGCAAATAAGGTATTTGCAAAATAATTAAGCATCCTCCATCGCTTTCAGTAAGGTAATGGCCTCTCTAGCCGCTTTTACATCATGCACCCTTAATATGGCAGCACCCTGTTGTAGGGCAATCGTGTTCAATACCGTTGTGCCGTTCAATGCTTCATCGGCAGTAATATTCAAGGTTTTGTAAATGGTACTTTTGCGCGATAAGCCAACCAATAGCGGTTTTTGCAATATTTGAAATGCAGAAAGTTGTTTTAATAAAGTAAAATTGTGTGCAATGGTTTTGCCAAATCCAAAGCCCACATCCACAATTACATCATGAATACCCGCTTGTGTGCATGCGGCAATGCGGGCAATAAAATAGTCGAGCACATCGGTCACTACCTGTTGGTAGCTAGGTTGTGTTTGCATGGTTTCGGGAGTTCCTTGCATGTGCATACAAATATAGGGTGTACGCAATTCGGCAACGGTAGCTAACATGTCTGTATCGAGTAATCCGCCGCTGATGTCGTTTACCATACATGCACCCGCAGCCACGGCATGCTTAGCCACATAGGCATGATAGGTGTCTACAGAAAGGAGGGCATTTGGAAAAGCCTTGTGAATGGCCTCAATAACAGGTACCACCCGTTCGGCTTCGGCGGTGGCACCAATTTGTGTAGCGCCCGGTCGGGTGCTTTGGCCGCCAATATCTAAAATGGTAGCACCAGCTTGTACCATATCGGCTGCCTGCTGAACAGCCGCCTCCATGTTAATGACCCTACTATTGGCAAAAAATGAATCGGGAGTGGTGTTGATGATACCCATCACAATTGGTTGGGTAATGGTTAAAATTTTCCCTTTACAATTGATTGCGTAATTCATTTTGTTTATTGTTTATCTTGCGTTGCGTTCAAAGATACAATCTGCCTAGGCAAGTTAACACGATTAAAAATAGTGTTCGTACCATTGCTTTTGCAGTTCAATAGATACGTGAAAGTTGGTTAACCTAGCCCCGATAGCAGCGGCTACCCCGCTGAGGGTGGTGTGTGTAGGGTAAGTGGCGGAGTAATAGCGAATAGCGGGACGGATGTTGATAAATGTTGTATTGATGGGCTTCCATAAATAAATTCAGTAAGAACTAATTGTAATATACATGAGCAATACCAACAATGACTATGATAGGGCAATAGCACAATGCAGTAGTATTTTTTTAAAAAAAGTAACGGACTACGGCACGGCTTGGCGGGTGTTGCGCACCATATCGGTAGTAGACCAAATATTCATTAAGGCGCTACGCATACGCACCATTCAGGAAAAGAAAAGCCAACGGGTGAACGATAGCATTGCTTCCGAATTCAAAGGCATTGTCAATTATTCAGTCATTGGGTTAACACAATTACAACTAGGTGAGCCACAGGTAGAAGACTTAGCAGCGGAAAAAGTGGAGCAATTGTACAAAGCACAGGTACACTTTGCCAAAAGTACGATGCTGAATAAAAACCACGATTATGGCGAGGCATGGCGCAGTATGAGTCAGGAAAGTTTTGTGGATTTGATTTTAATGAAGTTGATGCGCATTAAACAAATACTCCAAAACGATGGCAAAACACTGATTAGTGAAGGCATAGATGCTAATTACGTAGATATATTGAATTATGCTGTGTTTGCATTGATATTGATGGACGATACTACTTTGGAATCCGAAAAATAGTTTTTTATGCGTTGGAGTATACTGTTGGTACGATGGTTGGTGGGCATCCTTTTCATCTTTTCGGGATTGGTAAAAGCCAATGACCCCTTGGGATTGAGTTATAAAATGCAGGAGTTTTTTGAAGTGTGGGGATGGCCATCGTTTGAGCAATACACCCTTTTGGTGGCCGAAGCCATGAATGTATTTGAAATAGTGCTTGGCGTAGCCGTGATTATTGGTTGGCAAATGCAGCGGATGGCACAAAGTATGTTGCTACTAATTGTGTTTTTTACCTATTTGACCGGCTATGCGCTGTTTAGCGGTAAAATAAAAACCTGTGGTTGTTTTGGCGATTGTTTGCCGCTCACCGCTGCCCAATCGTTTACGAAAGATTTGATATTACTTGCATTGAGTGTGCTTTTATTGTGGCAAGCCAAGAAAACGAAGCCTCTATGCAAAACCCAAATAAGTATCCCCTTGTTGCTGATAGCTTTTGCCGCTACTGTGTATTTTCAATGGTATGTAGGCCAACATTTACCGGTTGTAGATTGCTTGCCTTATAAAAAGGGCAATAATTTGTTGGTACAAATGCAGCCACCGGCCAATGCAATACCAGATAGCACTGTTATAACTTATCAATACCAAAAAAATGGGAAGGTTGTGGAGTTTGACAACAACCATTTTCCCGACGATTTTGATAGTACCTATTTGTTCATCAACCGATACGACAAAGTAGTGCGTAAAGGAACGGGTGGGGCTAAAATTGTAGATTTTGCTTTGCAAACCCTCAACAACAACGATACTACCCAAGCCGTATTGCACAGTAAATGCGTACTCATAGCGGTGAAATCGATGTCTGAAAACAACCAATGGATACCCGCAGTACAACAATTGTTGCAAACTTGTCAATCGAAGCAATTACCTGTTTATGTGGTTACGGCCGATGCCAAAGGGGCAGCAGCATTGTTATCCAATACATCGGTAACCATTCTTAAATGCGATGCCACGGTTTTAAAAACAATGGCACGGGTAAATCCTACTTGTTACTTGCTCAACAATGCTGAGGTAATGGAAAAGAAAAGTTATGTAGATGTAGCTGATTTTGAAAGAAGTATTGTAAACAGTTTTGCAAAATAAATTTGGTAAAAAGCAAGTTGTTTCTGTATCATTGGCATAGTTTTAGCTTTTACTTAACTAATGATGTTAGGTAAGGTTCAATTAATCCAATGTGTATGAAACAGAATTGGCACAAAAAAACAAGCTTCCTTTGGCTATTGTGTGTTTTAGTTCTACCTGCAACGGCTCAAAACTACCATGCTACCAACGGTTCTGATGATGCGGGGGTAATGGGTATTTACAACAATCCGGCAAGCAGTGTGGGTGCAAAAGCAAAATGGGATCTCAACTTGTTGTCCGTACAAATAAGCGGTGCCAATTCAATAGCCGAGCAAAGAGACCCACATGTTTTTAATTTAGATACAGCCGCTTTTCAATTGAAACAAGGCTATGGCAAACGCAATTTTACCAATATAGTGAATGTAGATATTGCCAATTTTCGGTACAAAATCAACCCAAAACATGCGGTTTCGTTTGGATTGCGCGCTAAGTCTTACACCCATTTACAAACTTCTGCCATCAATTATCAGGATTCCCTTTTCAATTTTAATAAGTTTATCAAAAACAATCCTTACGCCGATTTAGCGTTTTCGCTTTCGCATGCCCTTTGGGCAGAGGCTTTTGTGAATTATGCCACCGTTTTGGCCGACAACGATAATTATCAATGGCGTGCGGGGGCTACGGTTTCTTTTGGACGAAGTTTATCAGGCGGTTTTATTCAAGGTTCGCAAATGTCGTTTAGTGAAGTGAACTTTAATCAAAATTTGTATGGGTTTTACATGACTCGTGGCGATTTTAGTGCCATGTATTCTTCTAACTACGACTTGCTTACCAAGGATGGTTATCAACGAAAATCGGCTATTGATAGTTTTTTTAAACAAACCCACCGCAATACTTCATTAAGTTTTGGTATGGAATGGGTTATTAAGCAACAGCCCGATTTTTACAGTGTTAGTTCTAAGCCTACCGGCGAATACAGTTGGAAGTTTGGGGTTAGTGTACTAGATATTGGGCGCAATACATTTACGCCAACAAATGGCGCCTTTCATGTTACCCATCCCCAAATAAAAGCAACAACGGTCAACTTGGAAGACCAATTTGGTAATTATACTGATTTGAGAAAGTTCAGGGATTCTTTGGCACTTTATTTTGCTCAAATTGATAGTTTAAAAACACCCTTTTACGTGGCAATGCCTACAAGAATGTTGTTGTCGGTAGATAAAAATTTAGGCAGCCACTTTTTTGTAAATGCGCAAGCAAGCATCAATTTTAACAAAGCCATGAATAGGGCGCAAGGTGCTTCGCGCGAAATGACGTTTTTGACAGTAACACCCCGTTGGGAAACGCGCAATTGGGGCGTGTTTTTGCCAATGCAATACAACAATAGCGGTCAGTTTTGGGTAGGGGTAGCGGCCAAATTAGGCCCTTTATTAGTAGGCGTACACCGGTTGTCGTTGCTAACGGGGCAGTTGCATGCGGGCAGTACAGGAGGTTATGTGGCACTACACTACACGCCTAAACCACCAAAGGCCCCCAAAACATGGTACGATTGTCCTTAGCTAGGGCTGTTTTTGGTAGCCGTACTCTATTCGGCCAATATATACATCGTTTTGGTTACTGCATGTTTCACGCTCTTTTAAACCATTGGCCAAGTATGCATATTTCCAAACCAAATAGCCGGTTCCGCCTGCTGTTAGTTGCGACATTTGACTTATTTTACCGGCTGCATCGTATTCAAATAGGTAATCGGCTATCATTTTTTGTATTTTTAAATGATACCTAACAATATCGGTTAGTTGCTTGCGAGGGTTGTAGTAATAGTAGTACACTTCTGTTTCGCGGTTATTGGTAAACCAATGTTCTTCGGCTACATTGCCCGCACTATCAAGTTTGAATTCCACAACGGTAGTGTCTTTACTGTTTTTTATTTTTAGCATCCGCATGGGTTTTTTAGCAGTATTGTATTGCCAAATATGGGTTTCGGAACTATTGTAATTGCGGTAAACGGTGTCTTTGGTGGTGGCGTGAATTTGTTGTAATAGGGAGTCGGTGTTGTAAGAGTATTGTGTTTTGGTTTCTATAGCACCAACATTGTTGATAGTGCCAATGAGGCTATTGTGTTGAAAATAACTAATTAAGGTAGATGGGGCGGTATTCGGTATTTCGGTTATGGTTACCAATACATTGCCATCTTCGGTTAGGTTTTGTTCTATATTAAAACTATCGGTAAGTTTGTTGCTGTTGTTGTAGCTGAAGGCTTTTACACCCGATATGTGGTTGGCTTTAAGCAGCCTAAACTGTTGATTGCTTTGTTGATTACCAATAATATCGTTGAAGTAATATTGGCCTTTTGCGGTAAAAGCACAAGCAAGAAGCAACCAAACGGCGAGCAATTTCATGGGTTGGGGTATTAATTTTTGCCAAAAATAATGGCTCTGTAGCTAACAATAACAGAAATGCAAAGTTTTGTGCGCTTGACAGGGGTAATTGCATCGGGCAGTAAAGAAACAACAAACGGAGGATATGCGTTATGGGATTGAAGCGGTTACCCCACAGCCGACATCCTGAAAGGTGTTGGCGAGGAGTAAAAGCGAAAAGCCCGACCCGAAGGGGAACGCCCAAAATAACAATACTTAGTAGATATTTAATTGGGTATTGCAAACGTAACGAAGGAATAGATAATGATGATTAAGTAGTATAAATAAAAATAAATTATAAATTGACAAAATGACAACACTAGCGGATAGTTTTTTGAAATTGGTTAGCATCATGGACGATTTACGGGAAAAATGTCCTTGGGATAAAAAGCAAACAATGGCCACGTTACGTCCGTTGAGTATTGAAGAAACCTACGAACTTGCCGATGCGATTACAGACAATGATTTTGCAGGAGTGAAAGAAGAACTTGGCGATGTGTTGGTGCATATTTTGTTTTACTCGAAAATAGGGGCAGAGCAAGGTCAATTTACGCTACAGGAAGTGATTGAAGGCGTAAGTAACAAGTTAATTACCCGGCATCCGCATATTTATGGCGATGTAACCGTTCAGGATGAGGAAGATGTAAAGCGCAATTGGGAAAAAATAAAACTCCAAGATACCTCGAAAAAAAGTGTGCTACAGGGCGTGCCGAAGGCATTGCCGGCGGTAGTAAAAGCCACACGCATACAGGAAAAAGCGAAGCAAGTAGGATTTGAGTGGGACAACAAAGAAGATGTTTGGGCCAAAGTAAACGAAGAAATGAACGAATTGCAGGAAGCCGTTAGCGCAAACGATGCCGAACATATAGAAGAAGAATTTGGCGATGTACTGTTTAGTTTGATTAATTACGCACGGTTTTTGAAGGTAGATGCAGAAGGCGCCTTGGAAAAAACCAATAAAAAATTCATTAGTCGTTTTCAGCAAATGGAAACAATAGCTGCTGAACAAGGAAAAGCTTTACATGGCATGACTTTGGACGAAATGGACGCCCTTTGGAATAAAGTAAAACAACTAAATAATCACCACTCTTGATCCATTTGTTGAAACACGCTTTGCGTAAGCATTTTTTGCTGTTATTGGTAGCTGCCTTATTGTATGCGGTAGGTTTGTTATGTAATTTAAACAACGGCAAAGTCAATAGTTTGCCAACCGTGGCGGGCAAAATACAGCAACAATTGCAGGTAAATGAACGAGCGTTTTTAAACTTGGTAGCACAGCCGGAATTGGTGGCGTTGCTTGCTGCCGATCAGCAATTGCCACTGAAACAACAGTATGCGCGTATGCCATTTGGCTTATTGGTATATGCAAGTACTGCATTGCAGCCACCGGTATTGACATATTGGAACAACAACCGATTTTTGGCCAATTTGCACGAATTGCAAAAACCCGATGGTACTTATTTTGTGGATTACCAAAATGGCTCGTTTGTAGTAAAAAAACATACTTGCACCCTTGGTGGAATTCGCTATGTGGTGGTGGGAATCTTGCCCGTACGATGGCATTATTTTATTGAAAACAACTATTTGCAAAGCGAGTTGGAGGGCGTTAAGGGTGTAGATAATTATTTTGAGCTATCTACCGATACCAAAGCTTATCCTATTAAAGTAGCCAACGAGCAAATTGTTTGCTTTTTAAAACAAAAACAAAGCCAGATAAATTGGCCTTATGATTGGTTTACCATTATTTGTATGGCAGCGTCGGTGTTTGTGTTGTTTGTGTATTTACACAAAGTAGCCCTCACAATAGTAGCACAACAACAATTTAAGGTGGCTTTTTTATTATTGCTCTCGTTGTTGTTGCTTTTGCGTACTGCTGCCTATGTTTGGGATTTTCCATTAGACGAAAGTCGTTTATCGTTATTCGATCCGTCGGTGTATGCATCCAATTTTTTACATCCTTCCTTGGGCGACTTGCTCATTAATGTGATTTTGGTATTTTGGTTGGTGGGTTTTTACAAAGTATATGCACCGGCTCGTAAACTAGGCCATTTGGTAGCCCGTTATGCATTGGGGTATGCTTTTGGTTTAGTGGCCGTTTGGGTGGGTGTTACATTATTTATTACCAACATCATCAAAAGCTTGGTGCAGGATGGTAAAGTGTCGTTCGATGTGGCCAACTTTTTTTCGCTGAACGTTTTTAGTTTGGTGAGTTTTATCATACTCAGTTTTTTGGTGTTGATTTTCTTTTATTTCTCCAATATTCTTTTCAAAATCATCTGGCAGTTACGAATTACGGTAGGCTGGCAACTCATGTTGGTTGTGATAGTAGGTTTTGGGGTACAGGTTTTTAATTGGCAGTCGGGCAGTGTGGGCACCAATTGGGTGGTTGTGGGTTGGTTGCTTTTGTTTTTATTGTTGCTCAATTATCGGCAAGCCGATTTGTATGGTCCCATCATTAAGTCGTCGTTTTTTATTTTTTGGGTCATGATATTTGCCTTGAGTGTGTCGGCCCTAGTGATGTACCAAAACAAAGTGGTGGAGTTGGATTTGCGGAAGCGTATGGCCGAACGATTGATTATGCAAAGCGACCCGAACGGCGAAAACCTTTTGACAATGGCTGTTGCAGGTATTGACAGTGCCGCATTATCGCGCAATTTTGAGGGCTTTACCAACGAAGTAAGTAATAAATACTTGAAAGATAGTTTGATCAGTGCCAACTTCAACGGATACCTTAACCGCTACGAAACCAGTATTTATACCTTCGATTACGCTAAACGCCCATTGTATAACCAAGATAGCATTGGCTTTTCTGTATTTTACAACATCATTCAAAAACAATTGCGGCACAGCAATGCTTCGGGTTTGTATAGCTACCACAACAGCCAAAATCAAATGTGCTACCTATACCAATCGGTTTTAAAGAATGCGAACGATACTTTAGGATACTTTTATGTGTACATTCAACCTAAGCAGTATAAAAGTGAGGCTTTGTATCCAGAGTTGTTTAAGCAAGTACAAGACTTTTCTACCGATTTAAACGCCCGTTATGCGTATGCTGTGTACAACCAAGGACAATTGATAACCAAGGTAAACGATTATCCTTTTCCCCTAAACCTAACGGCAGGAACGCTCAGCGGAAACGATTTTGTAATTAAAAAAGCTGATGGATTTACCGAATTGTGGTACACCGATGGTAGCAATAGAGTAGTAGCAATTGTACGAAAAAATAGTTTTTGGTTAGAAGCGGCTACTTTGTTTGCCTATTTGTTTGGCGTTTTTTTAGTGGTAATTGCCGTTTTCAACATTGGCAATCATTTGCTTAAAAAAGGATTGCGTACCCAATCGGTGGCAAGCATGTTTAGTTTCAATATTCGTTCACAAATACACGCAACCATTTTATTTATCAGTGTATTTTCTTTTTTGGTAATAGGGGTGGCTACCATATCGTTTTTTTACGACCGCTTTAATCGCAACAACCAAGAACGGCTTAGCAAAACCATTCAAGTAGTGGCAGCACAGTTGCAAGCCAAAACCAAAGACATGCGTTCGGCTACGGCAGTAGAAAGCCAACTCAGTAGTTCCGATTTGGGAATGTTCAGTAAATTAGAAAAAACCATTACTGAAATCAGCGAGGCGCAAAATGTAGATATCAACCTATTTAGTGCCAAGGGCATGCTTTTGGCTAGTACCCAACCCTATATTTACAACAAACAGCTACTAAGTCAGCGGATGGATGCAAGCGCCTATATTCAACTGCGCAATGCCAATATTATTCGTTACGTTCAAAACGAGCGCATCGGTAATTTGCAGTATGTAAGCATGTATATTCCGCTCTTTAACGACAAAGCACAAGTATATGCTTACCTCAATATTCCGTATCTCAATTCGCAAGTAGAGCTAAATCAAGAAATTTCCGGTTTTTTGGCAACGCTCATTAACCTTAATGCATTTATATTTTTATTGGCGGGAGCCATCGCTTTTGTACTAACCAATCGTATTGTAGACAGTTTTGCTGTCATTGGTAACAAAATGAATGAAGTTGGATTGGGCAAAATTAACGAGGTAATTGTTTGGCATCGAAACGATGAAATTGGTGTTTTGGTAAACGAGTACAATAAAATGGTGCAAAAGTTAGAAGCAAGTGCGCAAGCATTGGCACAAAGCGAACGTGAAGGTGCCTGGCGCGAAATGGCCCGTCAGGTGGCCCATGAAATCAAAAATCCACTAACACCCATGAAGCTGAGTATACAGTACTTGCAAAGGGCAGTGGATACCGATGCTCCAAATACTAAGGAGCTTACCAAGCGTGTTTCGCTCACCCTTGTTGAGCAAATAGACCAATTGGCCAAAATAGCCGGCGATTTTAGCCAGTTTGCCAACATAGGCAATTTGCAGCTTGAATTGCTCGATCTCAATCAAGTATTACAATCGGTAGTACTGCTCCATAGCCAAAACGATGTGCTCATTTCTTGGCAACAACCCGACGACGCCTATTTGTTGCAGGCCGATAAGGTACAACTGACCCGATTATTCACCAATTTGGTAAAAAATGCGATAGAAGCCCCCCGCAATAGCAACGATCCCATACACATTCATATTCAACAACTTGTACACCAACAAACCATTACCGTACAAATAACCGATAATGGTACTGGTATACCATCCGATATGCTCCACAAAATATTTACACCCAATTTTACAACTAAGTCGTCCGGTACCGGTTTGGGGTTGGCTATTTGCAAAGGTATTGTAGAAAAAATAAATGGGAGCATTTCTTTTCATTCGGAGGCCAATAAGGGCACTACTTTTACGGTTCAGTTGCCGGCATTTACTGGCTCCTCAGAGGTGTAGTGGAGAGCGGTTTTTAAATGTTCTACCACATTAAACACAATTGGGCAACGTTCGTAGTGCATAAATGTGGTAAATAAACGTTTTGTAAATTGAGGTAAATGCATGGCCGGAAACTCCCTGCATCCGGCAAAACGATGCTCGTACACGCTACAACTATTTTGCTGCAAAAAAGCACACGGAACGGCATTCATAACCATTAGGCTGCCATTACTGCTCTTTTCTAAATACGTGTTGTCAAAATCGGCACGAGTGCGTTGCAAATGCGTACTTAGGGCGTCCGCTTCGCTGTTAGAAACATTGATCAGCAAACTTTTACAACAGTTACCACACTGTTTGCAATCTATTTGCGGCTCTATTCGTTGGTTCAGTTCTTGCACAAGTGCATCAATGTGTGCGGGCGGCTGTTGCTTTAAATAAACTTTAAAGGAGTCGTTAAGTTGGGCATTGGCTTCGGCATGTGCGGCAATTGCCAACAAATTGGTGTTAATAGCGTTTATGGTCATGTTGGGCAGTAAAAAAGGCGTTAACAAGCCCGGCCACAACGTATGCATTGCATAAGCAACAACAGAGCACCCATTTTATTAATCAAAAATATAGTTACCCTACCACAAAACCAAACCCCGTTCGCTAGTGGCAATATTGGAATACAGTTTAGTTGCCTATAATATTAAAATAGGGCGTTCCCCTTCGGGGCGGGCTTTACGCTTTTACTCCTCGCCGCCACCTTTCAGGATGTCGGCTGTGGGGTAATCGCTTCAATCCCTAACGCGAAAAAAAATGCAAATTGAAATATAAATCAAAAAAATAATATTATTAAATAATTTGTTGTTGAGTTTGATTCATAAGTTAGATATGCTTAACGGGTTACAATGTTTAATAAACCAACATCTTTTCCGCCAAAAGCTGCACGCACTTTCTTGTGGGTATAATTTTAAGCTAAATGAGTCGTTCTCTTTTTTTGTTGTACCATGTTAACTATGTGCGTTTGTATAACAATGCGTAGTAAGTTTGCTCATTATGCCATAAATTTACTTTTAATAATGCGCTATAGCTTTGTGTACAAGTATTTCATAGCAAAATGGTCTATTGCGGTACTATTCTTTTGATGGATTTGTACTGCACTTTGTACTTAATAAATTAATTAATGAAACATAATTTTATATATTCTTCGCTGATAGTTTTTTGTTGGCTGTTACTCGCTTGCTCAAAACAAACCGACGGCTATACTCCCGAAGCTACCGTTGCGCAGTTATATCCCTTACAAGTTGGTAAAACTTTTACTTATCGGCTAGATAGTACCGTTACTGCAAACTTTGGTTCGGTATTGGCTACACGAAGTTATTTGGCAAAAGATACAGTAGAAAGCCAGTTTGTGGATGCACAGGGCCGTACAAGTTTTCGTATTTTTCGGTATTTAACCGATACACTTGCTACACGTGAATGGACGTACACCGCAACTTATATTGCCACTATCACCAATCATTCGGTAGAATACCTTGACCAAGATTTGCGATTTATTACCTTGGTCAATCCCGTTTCGGCCAATACCTATTGGTCGGGCAACAGCTATTTGTCCGTAGTAAATACGCCGTACTACTTTTTTAATAATTGGACTTATCAGTATGTAGATTTGAATCAACCATTTACTACTTTAAAGCAAACGTTTAACAATTGTTATAGTGTGTTGCAAATCAATGATCAATCGTCGAGTGTTTTTGATCCCAATAATGTGTTTTTCAAAACCTATTCCAAAGAGGTCTATGCAAAAGGAGTTGGCTTGGTATATAAAGAGTTTTTACATATCAATTACCAAGTGATTATTCAGAACGGAACTATTAGTAACCGATATTATGTAGATGATAATTCGGATGTTACTTATGGAATTACCCTTAAACTTATTGATTATAAATAATTTTTTTAGTATTCTGCCGCTCGGGTAAAGCTTGTTGGTAGAGTTGGTGGATTGCTACAGATAAAGTGTATTGCTAAGTTGATGCGGTTCTATAAGCTGCACTTTGCTTTGCGTTAAGGATTGAAGCGGTTACCCCACAGCCGACATCCTGCAAGGTGGCGGCGAGGAGTATGAGCGAAAAGCCTGACCCGAAGGGGAACGCCCAAATAATCCTTTTTTCTATCCTGCATTCTGTATTCGGCTGTGTACAAAAAAAGGAGGGTGGTGGGGCTAAGGGCAAAAAAAACGCAGACTATAAAAGCCTGCGTAAAGGGTTAAAATATCAATTAGTGTTATTATCTATCTCCAATTAAATCGAAACCTAGTGCAAAATAAGTAACTACTCCTGGTAATGCTAACCAAAAAAATGGGCGGTATTGTGGTAAAATGAGCATTACAACCATAATTACAAACCATATTGTGAACCATAACCAATATTTGCCGGTAGCTTTTTTATTTTCCATGTGTTGTTTTTTTGCAAAGATAAGGGTAGCTATGCTTTATGCCAACCTCAAAATGAGGAATACCTATTTTTTTTGAGTTGTTTTGATTTCGGGGGGTATTAGTGTATCGGTTTTCTTTTTGTCGAAGAAAAGCATTTTGCAAGCCGTAATAATCATCATACAAGCAAATGCCTTTTTGAGGGTTTGATCGGGAATTTTGGTGGCCAATTTGCTGCCAAATAAAGCACCGATGATAAAACCTGCCGATACCATACCAACCACTTTGAAATCAATATGACCGCTTTTATAATACTGCCATACTCCTAAAATACCTACCGGTAACAATAAGATACCTAGAGAAGTACCTTGTGCTTCTTTTTGGCTAAAAGCCAAAAAATAGACCAATGCCGGCACAATAATTAGACCACCTCCTACACCAACTAAGCCACTCAGCATACCGGCAGCTAGCCCTACAAGCAATAGGATGATGATGGTGGAAGTAGTCATAGTAGTTAGGATTTATTGTCTATAAATGTTTCTTTATAGTAGGCAATTGCTTCGTTGATAATTTCGTAAGCCTTTTCGCGATTGATGAAGTCGTTTACTTTTACGGTTTTATTTTCCAATGCTTTGTATTCTTCAAAAAAGTGACGTAGCTCGTTGAGGGTATGGTGTGGCAACTCTTCAATGTTGTTGTAGTGATTAACACTTGGATCGTTGAGGGCAACAGAAATGATTTTATCGTCAGCCTCACCGCCATCAATCATTTGCATAACCCCAATTACTTTTGCTTCCATTAATGTAAGCGGTACAATGGGTAATGAAGTAATCACTAATATGTCTAGAGGGTCTTTGTCTCCACCATATGTTTGTGGAATAAAGCCATAATTCATTGGATAATAGAAGGAAGAGTAAATAACTCTATCCATTTTTAGCAAACCACTTGCCTTGTCAATTTCGTATTTACAACGACTGCCTTGTGGAATTTCTATTACTGCTGTTACAATTTTGGGAGCATCTTCGCCGTGATTAACGCCATGCCAAGGATGTAGTACGTTTGTTTGATTCATCTGTTCTGTTTTTGATAAATATAGTTAATGGGTTAAAAGTGATGTCAGTTTGCAGATGTGCAAAATAAGGGTTCTAAAGTAATTGTTTATATAGACTTGTCTATTTTATTCATTTAATTTCAACAAATAATATTGCACAAACGATTAACTTAATTTTAGACTGCAGCAATACGATAGGTATTATAAATTGGGGTTGAAGGTATATTTAAAATCTACCAACCAAGCATTACCCTGACGAATTATTTTTACTTTTTTTCCAATTTTGTCGTAGCTATTTTGGTATTGTACAATTACTTCATTTTCTGTTAGTTCCTCAACCCCGGCAATATTGATTGAGGCTTCACGATATTGGCTGCGTTGGTCACGGTCTTTTAAATGGTATTCTGTTTCTATTGTTTGTAAGTGTTGTTTGTTGGATGCGTCTTGCAGCATGTAAAATTGGGCTTTGGCAAAATCACCTTTTAAACAAGCGTCTATAAATTCGCGTCCGGCATCTAATGCATTTTCGGCCAATGGATAGGTGTTTTTAGAACCACAAAACACCAAACTTGTGCAAAAAAATAGGGTCAAAAGGTATTTCATTGTAAGTAGGCTTTGAGCAAGGATACAAAAGTAGTTGGTTTAAGTGTACCACTAAGGTATTTTAACGGCTATAGATAAGGAGCCTCCTTTCCCTTCGCCTGCATTGTGCCCAAAAGGAAAGTAAAAACCTTGCAAATACATAGTTGTGGTGCGGGTGATGCGTTTGCCAATTGCAAGGGTTGTTTTTCCATAGTCAAAATCTTTGTTAAATCCCAAATTGCTACTAAATGTTTTGTTGGTACTTTTTGATATCATTCCACCAAAACTTGCTATCCAATAAACATAATTGCCTGTTTGTGTGCCTACTGTAGCATTGTAACCAATTTGGTCAGGGCCTGTGCCATCGTCGGCAAAATAACGGGTATAGGTGGCCTCTAATGCGCAAAAAGTTTTGGGTGCTAAGCCAAATGAGTAGCCGGTACCCAATAGTAAACCATTGCTCCCATATCCTAAATAAGGTTTTTGATAATTGTTGTATAATGGGGTTATGGCCAAAGCCTTGAGTGTAAAAAAACTCTTTAAAGTTTTACTAGGTAAGTGGAACGACAAGCCCATTTGTGCATCGCCGGCACCTGCTTTAGCTAATTGGGACCCCTCTATAATGGCTGATTGGTATACCAAGGGCACGTTTACAATTAGGTTTACATATCTTCCAAGTCCATAAATCCATCCCAAACCAATGCTTTGTGCCGTAAAAACATCACCTTGGGTAAAGTTGGTTTTAAGGCCTGCACCATTATAATATTTATTTACCGTATAGTAGTTGTAAGACAAATTGATTAATGCACGTTTTTTTCCAATGGGCCAATCCGCAAAGGCATGAATGCTGAAAAAAAGTAGTACAAGTGTGAGTGTTTTTTTCATCAATCAAATTATTGTTGGGTTTACAATTTGGCACATGTTTGCAAGTTAAAGTGGTTTGTGTTTTTTTACGGTGTGTTCATATATCCAAACACTTTTGTAGGTATTGTGAAGTGGAGTAACCTCGTGTCCTAAACTAGGAAAAACGTATACTTCACTTTTGGTTTTTACAGGATAGCGTAATTTGTTAAATGCGCCAAAGGTACAAGTGGGCGGAGCCATTAAATCTTTTAATCCTGCTCCAAGCAATACGGGACAATCTACTTTTGGGGCAAAATTTTGTACTTCAAAATACCTCAAATTGTTGAGCATACCTGCTTTACTGATGGAGGGACGATTTTTAAAATATTCCAACATGTATTTGATGGGTATGGTAGGTTCAGGGCGTGGTGCTACAATTTCGTAGTTGGTGGTAAAATCGCAAAATGCCGGATTGTCGGCAATACAAAAGCATGCTTTATTACTTAATGCTGCGGTTATCAATGCCAAAGTAGCTCCTTGGCTACCGCCTACAAATGCAATACGGGTGGTATCAAAACCCATGGCTGCGCTATCTTTTAAGAAATCTAACCCCCTCAAACAGTCCATATAAATACCACGATATACATACTTGTTTTTATCTTCTATATTCAATAAAAACTGTTCTTTATTATCTGGGTTGATGATTTTGGCGTTGTTACCAATGCCGCGTACATTGATGTGAAAAGTTACAAAGTCGTCGGAGTAACCGGGTGGTAATTCAATTTTGTATCCACCAAAACCATATATAACCGGGTAATTACCACGTACTCTAGGTATGGATAACCATGCCCAAACGGTAACATCGTCTAAAGATTGCATTTCCACTTTGTATACTTTGTGGCTAGGCGTACTCATGGTGGAGTCTTTGGTTACCTTGTAATTTGGGGCAACGGCCTGTAAGTCGTCTTTGGCTTTTTGCCAAAAATCGTCAAAGTCAAAAGGTGTGTTATCGGGTAGTTGTATGTCGAAAGGTCTGTAGCCAAACACGCTGCGTATGGTGTCGTCGTATTCGTCTAAATTGATGTAAAAAGTGGCGTCATAAAAGCCCACTTCGGGCACTGGTATGGTAAAGGGAATTCTTTTTTTGCTTTTTGCGGCAATGGTAACATTGGTAGTGCCGGTACCGGCAATTAAACCTTTGTCGGTAGTTAATTGATAGCTAATAGTACCACTTTGCGGTGTTTTGTATCCATTATGAACGTCCACATAGTATTTGGCTTTATTTTTTTTGCTAAAAATGGCTAATTTTTTTCCTGGAATAATGGCTACATCGGTGGTTTCTTCTTTAGAATGGCTATCGTTTTGAGCGTATAATGTATTCATGGATACCATCAACGATAATACCATACATATGAGTGCTAAAGTTATGTGTAAATAGGATACGGTTTTATTCATCAATGACGGTATAAATGGTTTAATTGGATACAAAAAAACTCGACTTTTTTATGTATTGATGCAATGGTTCTTCTATATAACGCCAAAGTAGGTACGCTATTGTATTAAGAACCACAAATACAATAAATATATTGATAGTAAGATGATCTAACGCACTTTTTAACTGCCAATATTCATGGTCATCTAACCAATCTACCATTTGCTCCATCCCTCCATTTACAACACTGCACACTATAGATGCAAGCCATCCAATATGAATGAGGTAGAAACAATAGGAAATTTTGCCAAGCTTTTGCATTAAACCGCTAGCAAGTAATTGCCTAATAATTGAGGACTCCTGCAATAACCCGTAAAAAAACAATCCGGCACCTACCGGGAGTAAAATATTATTAGCCAACGTGCCAATTGGGTGGTACAAACCGTAATGTATCCCTTTTGGTAAAGTTACGGATGCCATAACCGCACCCCCGCAAGCCATTAACAAGATGCCCATAATAGTAAACAAAGGGAAAAAACGTTTTGTTGCTACCGTGTTTCGCATATACAAAGCTAGGAAGATGCCAATAAAAAAATCGATGCACCTACCGAAGAAAGTATAAATAAATACAAATTGACCATTTTGTAAAAAGCCCCACCATGTCACAGATTTGAATGCTCCAATTGCTATTGCTCCAAGTAGCAAAATGGTGAGTGGAAGTTGCCAAATAGCGCCGCTGCGTTTTTTGAGGCACAGAAAAAAGAAAGGGGCAAGTAAATAAAAGGTTTCTTCCACTGTCATCGACCATCCTTGCGCCAAACCAGTAAATTTTATGTCGTTGAAAAAACCCCTTAAAAAAGTAAGGTTGAGTACGATAATTAACCAATGTGGTGTTAACTGTTTGTACACTTCTGTATTGTTAGCAATTGCTGCAACGAAAAAGGTGAGTACCGTGAGTAAAAAATACATCGGATACACTCTTGCCAATCGGTTTTTTAAGTATTGGCTATACCATTCACTTGAAATGGAGCTTGTTTCGTAATAGCGATGGCAAATTAAAAAACCACTCAATACAAAAAGCATCGATACGCCAATGTGTAAATCGTTAAATATCCGAAATAGGGGATAGGGGTAGCACGTTTGGTTATAGTGATGTAAAAAAACACAGAACGCAGCTATTGCCCTAATACCTGTGAATGCGGGCACATACATTTTTAATTTCATAAAGCAAGTTTGGCAGCAATGAAACAAATATAACCATACCCAATAACTAACCGATTGTAAGTTTATTTAGCCGTTTTGAACGTTAGTTTTCGTATATAATGGTTCATTGGTTCTTCTATAAATCGCCATAAAAGATAGGAGCATATGTTCAGCCACACAAATACCAATACAATTGCAAGCGTAGCATTGCCTACTATTAAAGAAATCCACTCAGGATAATCGTTGTTGCTTAATACATCTAGTATTTGTTCTTGCACCAATAATAGCCAATCGTGACTCATTGTTGCCAAAAAACCAATGTGTAGCAAGTAAAATATATACGAGCTTTTTCCTAATATCTGCATGAAAGGAGTGGCTAATAATTGCTGAAAATGACTTGCTTCAGTTATAAGGCCATAAAAGAGCACACAAATAGCCAATGGCAATAGTACATTGTTTATTGCGATGCCGGCAGGCTGATGTAAACCAAATGGTATGCTGCTATTGATTGGCAGTAGGGAAAGTAAACCGATGCAAAGTAGTATGCCCAATGCACCTAATAAGGTAAAACCACAAGTTCCTAAGCGCTTAGGCAATGGCCAATCTAGCAATACTTTTGCCAAAGCCATGCCAACAAAAAATTCAATACACCTTCCGGTGAAGGTATACAAAAACATAAATCGGTAGTTGCCATAAAAGCCCCACCAATTAAATTGGCTACAAAAAGCTACCAAGGCTATGCCAAAGCCTACTATGCACAAAGGCAATAACCACCAATAACCACGCCACCGTTTAAGCAATACAAAGAAAAATGGTGCAGATAAATAAAAACATTCTTCTACTGTTAACGACCATCCTTGTCCTACGCCGGTAAACTTCAAATCGTCAAAAAAACCACGAACAAATAACAAATTCATGCCTATTAGTACCGATTTAGGTTCAAAATCATGATAAACGGAATCATTGCCGCTTACATAAGCATACACAAATGTGGCAATGGTTAACAAGGCATACATAGGATAAATGCGTGCTATCCGGTTTTTGATATATTTACGAAACCAACTCCCCGAAATAGCCACGTGGTGATAGTATCTAAAGCAGATTAAAAAACCACTAAGCACAAAAAAAATGGTTACCCCAATGTGCAATTCGTTCAATACCCTGAAAATAGGGTAGGGATAATCAGCTTGATTAAAGTGATGAAAAAAAACCAAAAATGCGGCAATCGCTCTTATGCCGGTTAGTGAGGGTATGTACGAAGATGGTTTCAAATGGGTTCTTTCAAAGCAAATTAGCTGTTTAGCATTAATAATCAATGTAAATCCTGCATTTTTTTTGCTTTCGTGCTTGCAAGCAGCAATTCGTTTTTTTATGTTGTGAAACATTTTTCCACATTTCAGGAATTACAAGGATAGGTTTTGCGCTTTTTATTTAAAGGCTCTTGGTATTTTTGTACATTCACCCCCAAATTTGAAACACATACTATGCAAGCTACAGAACATGCACACGTATTAATTATTGGTAGTGGCCCTGCCGGTTATACTGCCGCTATTTATGCTGCCCGTGCCAATATGAAACCCATTTTGTACCAAGGAATACAGCCTGGCGGACAATTAACCATCACAACAGAGGTAGAAAACTATCCCGGTTATCCGGAAGGTATTCAAGGTCCGGAAATGATGATTCAATTCGAAAAGCAAGCTGCAAGAATGGGGGCCGATATCCGTTATGGATTGGCTACCAAAGTCGATTTTTCAAAACAACCTTACTTAGTAGAAATTGATGAAGAAAAATGGATTTCAGCCGATGCAGTAATTGTATGTACCGGCGCAAGTGCCAAATGGTTGGGACTAGAGAGCGAACAGCGCTTAAATGGTTTTGGTGTAAGCGCATGTGCCGTGTGCGATGGATTTTTCTTCCGCAATAAAGAAGTAGCAATTGTAGGTGCCGGCGATACCGCTGCCGAAGAAGCACTGTATCTTTCCAAATTGTGCACTACCGTACATATGATTGTGCGCAAAGAAGCTATGCGTGCAAGCAAAGTTATGCAAGACCGTGTGCTCAATACGCCCAATATTCGTGTGTATTGGAATAGCGAAACCGACGAAATTTTAGGCGAACATAAGGTAGAAGCAGTACGTATTGTCAATAACCAAAATCAACAAACTACCACCATTCCCGTTAGTGCTTTTTTTGTGGCGATTGGTCACAAACCCAACAGCGATATTTTTAAAGATTGGTTACAGATGGACGAAACCGGCTACATTACCACTATTCCGGGCACAAGCAAAACCAATGTTGAAGGCGTTTTTGCTGCCGGCGATGTGCAAGACAAAAATTATAGACAAGCAGTTACGGCTGCGGGCAGTGGCTGCATGGCCGCCCTCGATGCCGAACGCTATTTAAGTGCCAAAGGCTTGGTGTAAGCGCCAAGATAAGGGCATTTTACTTTCTTTTTTACACAACAAAGGCTGCATCGTTCAAACATGCAGCCTTTGTTGTAGTTGGTTATCAATACAATTGTATAGTGATTACGATGTCTTTAAAAGTGCCATGAATAAGGTAGTATAAGTTGGTATAATCTTTATTGGTTAAACAATGCTTTGGCTTCAAACGCTTCATCTAACTTCATTTTCCCCCCAAGTACCAAACGTATTTGTCGGCGTTGCATAGCCGCTTCATAGTGTTTAATTTCTTCCTCCGTTTCAGGAATAATTGGCGGTACCGGTGCCGGTCGGTTATTGGCGTCTAGTGCTACAAAGGTAAAATAAGCTTCGTTGCTAGCATATTGGTGCTGTTGCAGGCTATCCTCGCCCCAAACCTTTATGTAAATTTCCATCGACGTGGTAAATGCCCTCGTCATTTTGGCTTCAATGTGTACAATATTTCCAAGTTTAATAGGGTATTTAAAACTAATATTATCTACGCTTACGGTCATGCAGGGCTTATTACAATGTCGCATTGCCGATATAGCCGCGGCTATATCCATCCAATACATTAAACGGCCACCCATTAAGCCACCATAGCTATTGGTATCGTTGGGCAATACCAACTCGTTCATGACAACAAAACTTTCACTTGCTTTTTTCCCTTCCATATAGCCAAATATACTCTTTTTTTGTTCATTTTGTTGCAACTTGATAATAAGTATAGATGATTTTTTTGTTATTGGGGGCTCTCATCGTTCGTGCAAAAGGCAGCTGTTGTTCCGGCTGACTGGCAAGTAGTCCTCGCCCAATCGCCCTGCGGTTGTTGGTCTGTGGGCTACTTTGCCGCATCCGGCAGCCATTCTGCATTTGTAACCCTTCCAAGCTGTGTACAGCGAGCGGTGTTCTGTAAACCCAATTTGTAGTACTACCTAACCAACCTACTTGTGATAGTGCGGTATATCGGGAACAGCATTGATTATCCCCAAATCCATTTTACCTGTTGTTGGGCATTGGCAGTATTGCTAAATGTGTTATGGAGCAGGGCTTTCCTTAATTCCACTTCTTCGTTGCCAAAAGGTTGGTGAAACAATTGCGCTACAATTGATTGAAAGGCTTTTTCATTATTGGCAATATGGCAAGCAGCTTCAAGTCCGCTACCTTCTACCGTTGCATCGTTTACCACACAGTGACGCCCATTGAACAATGCATTCAGCAGTTTTAGTTTGATGCCGGTATTGTGAAAAGAAGGTAAAATATTAATTTGAGCCTTCTTTATTAAATCTTGCATCTCCTTTTCGCCGGGGTTGGCCACAATGCAAGTGTTGGGGTACGAATGAGCCAATCGTTCCAAAGCTTTGCTCGGATTTTTGCCGGCAATCACAAATGGAATAGTAGTATTGCCAAACACTTTTTTTAACAACCAATTTGCCGCTTTCTCATTTACCGGAACACTTAAATCGCCCTGATACAAACAAAAATTACCCAAGCCTTCCGGACAGTTCACTTGCCAATGTGGAGGTAGGTACAAACTAAGGTAATCAATGGTCTTGCAGCCAAATGTGTTGCGATATACGGCCACATCTTTGTGAGTGACTCCCCAAAAAGCGGTGGCTTTGGGAGCAATAGACGCTTCGTATTTTTTTAATAAACGACTTTCGTTCCAATAATATATTTTTTTTAAAATAGCAGTAGACGATTGGTATAAATGTCTGTAATATTGGTATTCTACATTGTGCACACGTACAAATTTTCGCCTATTGGCAAAGCGGGGGTCGTGTAATAAATAAGAACAATGAACCCCTTCCATTAAAATGGGATAATCGTCTTTGAGCAAATTTTGTAATAAATCTTCATTGCTGCGAGATGCAACAATATAGGGTAGTTGATTAAAGATACTGGTAGACGCTTGTAAACGGGGATAGTAGTGTACCGAAGTGCAGTATTTGTACAGTTCGGGTTGCTTGCCCCGTCCGTAGTCGAAACAATGCAAATGGATGTGTACGCCTTGCCCCTGTAATGCGGGTAACTTATAAAACAAGTCGAAAACGCCGCCAAAGTCAACAGGGTAGGGAACGGTCAGGCTAACGATATGAAGGTGTTTTTCCATGTTGTATGTAGGCAAATGAACTTATTGATTAGGTAAAATACGTTGCCAGTAGGCAATTAGTTGAACAGATTCGGCTTGCCAATTGAGTTGCTCGCGTGCTATTAGTGTGTTTTGTTGAATGCTTTTGTATAAAACACTATCGTGCAGCAATTTGTTTAAAGCAGCTGCAATTGCGGCTACACTAGTATCTTCAATCAGTAAGGCCACGGGTAAATGATGGTTTATGGCAGCATATTCCGGATAGTTGACACAAATTTGTGGAATACCCGCCATCATATAATCAAAAAAACGATTGGCCAATGAATAGTATTGGTTTAGGCCTGTTGATTCAAATAGGGTGACTCCACAAAAAGCGGTTGGGGTAAGCAATCGTAATGCAGCAGGTGCTACATAGCCCTTAAGGATTACTTTATTGCTTAAGTTATATTGTGCTATTAATTGTTGGGTTTGATTAAAAAAATTTCCTTCGCCACAAATAATCAACTGCGCATCTACATGTTCCATTGCCGGAATGAGGCTTTCAAAGCAGCGTCCTTCATTTACAGCTCCTTGATATAAAATTACCGGGAGGGTATTGGTAGGTGGAGGAATGTTTGCGTCAAAAGTTTTCAATAGCGGTAAGTTACGGACTATTCCATAATTTACGCCGTAGCGTCTGTTCAATTCTTGTTGTATAAAGGTGTTTACCGTATAGCCATGTGGATACTGAGGTACAGCATACTTTTCTATTTGCAACCAAAACCAATGCAACCATTTGCGGGTACAAATCTCTTTTTGTTCGGTAAACAGTTCGTGCGCATCGTACAAACGGGGCTTTCGCTTTAGTTTGCTTATCCATAAGCAGGGCAAAATGGTGTCGAGGTCAACGGCATAAAACGCCGCTGCCCTATGGGTAAGCAAGTACCAAAATAAGCGCACATTGTATTCGGCATAAAAGCCAAAACCTTTTTCGAAGAAGCACGGTAACCGTACTTGAGCAAATTTTTCATTCCGCAATGCAGCGGAATGCTTTTTTTTTCTGCCTATTAGTTGCACACAATAGCCAGCATCAACCAATGAGTTGCAAATACGTTGCATGCGTTGGTCGTACGTTAAATCATTGGTGACCGAACAAATGATAGGTGCTTGTTGTGGCATACGCAACAAATATAAATGCAGAAACGGATAAGTTGAGTAAAACTATGGAGTATTGAAAGGTTATTAAAAGTTTGGAATAACTATGGTTGGTTCAATAATATGCATTTTATTCGCAGAATATTGCGTATGTGTAACTCGTTAATTTCTAATAAATTGAAAAAAGGCAGTACTTTCTTTTTATGGGTGTTTCTCTCTTTCGGAACTATGTTGTGGTTGCATGCACAACCCGTAGCCGATACTGTTCTCGACAAAAAAGCTGGAAATAAAATACTCGGTTTTCCAGTAGTTGCTAAAACGATAGAAACGGGGTGGAGTGCAGGTTTGGCTGCTTCTTTTACTTTTCATCTTTCCAAAAAACAGCATGGGCAGCGTACCTCAAATGTACAGTTATTGGGTTTGTATTCGTTTAAAAAACAATTGGTAGTAGCGCTGAATGGAAGTCAGTATTTTAAAAATGAAAAATATGTTTTAAATCAACAAATTTCATACAGTTCCTTTCCGGATAAATTTTGGGGAATTGGCAATAGTACTAGCGCTACTTATGAAAATTATTCATTTAATCAATATTATATTAGTCTTCATTTGTTGCGTAAAATAGGCAGTCATTGGTTTATTGGAATACCTTTTGAAATGCAGAATCTTTTGCAAGTGCAATACCTGCGTAACGGTTTGTTTGACCAACAAGCAGTGCCCGGAAAAAATGGTTATAAAGTACTTGGATTAGGGGTAAGTCTAACTTTTGACAACCGTAATCACGCTTTCGCTCCATCGGCAGGCACTTATGCCCAACTCTATTTCAATCATTTCGACGATTATTTAGGTAGCTCATTTGTATATAGCAATTTGGTGCTAGATGCTCGTCATTTTATCAGTTTGGGCGGGCAGCAAGTGTTAGCCTTGCAGGCCTACTCGTTTAATAATTTTGGAACGGCTATTCCGTTGCGCAGCCTAGCTAGTTTGGGAGGCAGTACTAGCATGCGTGGTTATTATAGTGGGCGTTATCGCGATCAAAACCAGCTCGTTTTTCAAGCCGAATACCGTAGGCCATTGTATAAGTCGGTAGGGATGGTATTGTTTGCTAATGTTGGTGATGTTGCAGCCGATACAAAAAAATATCAACTTAGTCAGTTTAAGCACAGCATGGGCGCCGGTTTGCGATTGCCATTGAACAAAGCTGAAAAATTAAATGTACGAATCGACTATGGAATTGGATCTAAAGGGAATAGTGGGTTGTACTTTCAGCTTGCCGAAGCTTTTTAGTGGCTTGCGTGGTGGGTGATTTTTTTTGCAACAATAAAACATAACCAAGCAAAAAATGGCGCAGCAAGTACATCTACACTATAATGTACATGTTGAAGTAGCACCAAAATGCCCACAGCAACGGTGCTGATGTACATTATCCACTTTTCTTTTGAGTGAATTAAGCACAACGAAAAAATGAACTGAGTAGAGGTGTGTCCCGAAAAAAATAGATCTTTGGTTATAAATGTGCCACCGTAAAAAATATTGGTAATTGGGTCAATTAACGGAACTAACTGCTGTGGTGGGTTGAAGGGAACAAGAGAAATAGAAGCTATTCTTGCAATACATAATATCAAAAAACTCCAAATGAGTGTTAAGCAAATCATTGGATGTTGTAAACACCGTATCAGAGTGTAGATGGTGGTAGTCCAAATGATGGCAAAAATGAGATAAGATACATTTACCGCAGGTAGCACATGCAAAAGCCAGTCGTTCATCACGAAACCGTCTCTTTTCTCAATTATTGCAAAAAAATATTGAAAAAAAATCAAAACCAATGTGGTAAGTGTAGCTCCCACATACAACAACTTTTTAAATAATGGTTGTGTAAAGGCAGCCTTCCAAGTTGCTTTTATATTGCTCATTCTGTAAAATCGCCCGATAGAGGGGCGCAAAGTTAACAAAGGGTTTTGGCATTTGAATGCCAATAATTAGTGAGTGTATTAAACTAAGTTAGCTGTTATTACAAAAGTGAATGATCAACAATGAGTTGTACAATTTGCTCAAGATACTTTTGGTCGGTAGCGTCAAAATAATTTAAATATTCGCTATCTACGTCTAGTACGCCCACAATGTGGGTATTGTTGAAAATAGGAACTACAATTTCGCTTTTAGACAAACTGCTGCATGCAATGTGTCCTGGAAATTGATCAACATCGGGCACAATTAAAGTTTTGGCTTGTTGCCAGGCAGAACCACAAACTCCTTTACCTTTTTGTATACGGGTGCAAGCAATAGGTCCTTGAAATGGACCAAGTATTAATTGTTGATTGTTTGGGGCAACTAAATAAAAACCTACCCACCACCAATTAAATTGTTGTTTTAATGCAGCTGCTAAGTTGGCTAAATTGGCAATTAAGTTGGTTTCACCCGTTATCAAGGCCTCAATTTGTGGATACAACGCTTGATATTGCGCCTCTTTTGTTCCTTGAATTATGTGTAAATCCTCTGACATATAATTTGGATGGTTTATTTTAGTGAATTTAACTTGGGTAATGTAATAACGCTGCAAACATGCTATCTGCCTGATAGGGGTAGCCATAAATTAGCCGCTGTTCCAGTACTTGAAGTTTTGGATAAGCAATGCGTATTTTATCTACTATTTGTTCATTTTCGTCTGCAAAAATAGAACAGGTAATGTATAAAAAGTAGCCTCCTGGAAGCAGTTTTTGTATTGATTTTTTTGCTATTGTAAACTGCAAGTGTGTGAATTGAGTAAGCTTTTCTATTTGAAAAAAGAATAAATTTTCAGGTGTTCTGCTCCAAGTACCACTACCACTACAGGGTACATCGCAAATAATCAAGTTGTATTGTGTTGGATGTAATTGTTGTTGTGATGCCAAATCCGCAACAAAAGAGTGGTAATCGTAAATGCCTGCCTGCTGAAAACGTTTTGCCAAATTGGCCAAAATAGACGGACGGACGTCGCTTACCGTAATGGTGCATGACGGTAACGAATCCTTCGCCAAAATGCTTTTACCACCACTAGCAGCACAGCAATCCCATATAGAAAAATGCGATGGAACGCCGTTGTTTTTTGCTTTATCGTGTGTAAGAATGGATTCAAAAAATGCACCTATTTGTTGTGATGCATAATCTTGAATCACCACTTCTTTATTGATTTTGAAAAGTGTTTCGGTATTCGTATTGTTGGGTAGTGCTATGCAAGTTGCATTTATTTGTGTAAAGGCAATTTGATTTGTATGTAAAATGCCTATTACTTTTTGGTGATAATTTGCTCTAATACGGATAAATAAATTCGGTTGTTGCAAAAACGATTCTTGCCAAGCTTGTAAATCAATACCCTTACTGATTTGGGATGACCATGGAAAAAGCATGCTATTGGTGGATATTGATAATTGGGTTAGTTTATCGGTAAAGCTTAGCGTTGCTTGTTCATTCCAATCTTGATTAACAGCCTGTAACAGGGCATTAGATTCCTTACTGCACAGCCATAGTGCTTGTTCAATGTGGGTAGCGGTAGCTTGTTTATGAAAGAGGTTACAAACCCTATAATAACAGTAGGTGAGTTGTAATATATTTTTCCTGTCCTTGGAGCCATATTTTTTGTGTTGGGAAAAAAAGTGCTTTAAATGGATGGATAATGGGGCTTCCCCTTGATAATTTTGGATAATTGATAAGGAAGTTTTTATGTGTTGTTGAATGTAATTCACAAGCAAGGTGTAATTTTTTCGATATGTAAAAAGCCTATTGCATTTGTGCAATAGGCTTTAAGAAGTATGTGGTTGGTATACGTTGTTTACAACTCTAGTAAACTTTTCACAGGATCCTTGCCAATGAGTAGTTGATCAGGATTTTCTAACAATTCCTTTACTCTTACCAAAAAGCCTACACTTTCTCTACCATCTACTATTCTATGGTCGTAACTAAGTGCCAAATACATCATTGGTCTTATTTCTACTTTACCGTTTACTGCCATTGGGCGATCTTGGATTTTGTGCATTCCAAGAATAGCGCTTTGCGGTAGGTTGATAATTGGTGTACTTAGTAAGCTTCCAAAAACGCCCCCATTGGTAATTGTAAATGTACCACCGGTTAAGTCCTCAGCAGTTAATTTACTATCTCTAGCTTTTCCTGCAAGTTCAATTACTTTTTTCTCAATATCAGCCATGCTCAAGCTTTCCACATTTCTAATTACCGGCACGGTTAATCCGCGTGGAGTACTTACTGCAATACTAATATCAGCATAATCATGGTATACTAAAGAATCACCATCAATATAAGCATTTACAGCAGGTAATTCGCTTAGTGCTATGGCACATGCTTTGGCAAAAAAGCTCATGAAACCAAGGTTTACACCATGGCTTTCTTTAAATTTATCTTTGTATTTTTTGCGAATGTCCATAATGTTGCCCATATCCACTTCGTTAAAAGTTGTGAGCATTGCGGTGGTGTTTTTAGCCTCCACTAAACGTCTGCTAATGGTTTTGCGCAGGTTGCTCATTTTCTCTTGGCGAACATTTCTGCTAAACAATTCTGCTCCCGCGAATGCCTTTTTGCCAGGATTGGCCAAAGCTTCTAGAACATCATTTTTTAATATTTTTCCACCAAATCCAGAGGCGGTTATAGAGGCTAGATCAACTTTTTTATCAGCAATAATGGCACTTGCTACCGGGGTAGCTTTTATATCGTTGCTTACGGCTGTAACCGGTGCTTGAGAAGTGGTGGCAGCTACAACAGTTGGAACCTCAGCAACAACAGCTGATGATGCACTAGTGGGTTTGGCGGCAGTATCATCAATTTGTGCCAATAAAGCACCAATTAAGATTGTATCACCTTCTTTTGCTAATTGTATCAATACGCCGGCTTGTTCCGCATTAACCTCAAAAGTGGCTTTTTCACTTTCCAATTCTGCAATTACTTCATCTCTCTCAACATATTGTCCTTCTTTTTTGGTCCATTTTAGCAATGTTACTTCGCTAATAGATTCGCCAACGGTTGGTACTTTAATATCAATCATAAAAAACTAGTTTCTTTATTAATCGTGTTTGTTTTGTTTTTGGTTCAAACAGTTTTGCGTTGCTTAGTGGTTATTAGCATGCTAAATGTCGAATGCAGTTTGCAAAATTTCTGCTTGTTCTTTTGCATGTACTTTCGCATAGCCTGTAGCAGTAGCAGCGCTTGCTGAACGACCAATAATGCCGAAGTTGATGCTTAATAAGTTCATTTTTAAGAAGGCTGCTGCACCCATATTCAATGGTTCTTCCTGCACCCAATACCAACTTGCTTTGTTGTATTTTTTGTACAAGGTATCAATTTGTTTGTGTGGTAAAGGGTATAATTGTTCCAAACGTACAATAGCAATGTCGGTTCTATTCTCTTTCTTTTGTTTGTCGGCTAGTTCAAAATAAATTTTACCGGAACAGAACAATACTTTTTTAACGGAATTAACATCAGTAATGTTTGCATCGTCAATTGTTTCTTTGAAACCACCATTGGTAAATTCAGTTAGCGAACTAAAAGTATATGGACTGCGCAAATAAGCTTTAGGTGAAAAATTGATCAATGGTTTCCTGAAATTCCAAGTCAACTGCCTGCGTAAAGCATGGAAAAGGTTGGCAGAAGTAGTAATATTGGTAACAATCATATTGTTTTCGGCACAGAGTTGCAAAAAGCGTTCAAGACGTGCGCTGCTGTGTTCAGGACCTTGTCCTTCATAGCCGTGAGGCAATAGCATCACAATACCATTTTGGCGTTGCCATTTTTGTTCACCTGCCGAAATAAATTGGTCTATCATGGTTTGTGCACCATTGCAAAAATCGCCAAACTGTGCTTCCCAAATTACCAATGCATTAGGATTGGCCAACCCATAACCGTATTCAAAACCAAGAACGCCGTATTCGCTTAAAAGTGAGTTGTAAATGCGAAGTTTGGCTTGTGTTTCTGTGAAATGGTTGAGACGATTATATCCTTTATTGGTTTCTTCATCTCTCAAAATGGCATGACGGTGTGAGAAGGTACCACGCTGCACATCTTGTCCACTCATTCTCACAATATTTCCATCAATTAAAATAGAACCATAAGCCATCAATTCACCGGTGGCCCAATCTATTTTACCTTCTGTTTCTAGTAGTTTTACTTTTTCTTGAATTAATTTTTCTACTTTTTTTAAGGGTTTGAAATCAGCAGGCCATTGCATCAATCCGTTGAAAAGGAGTTGTGCTTTTGCTGAATCAATTGCTGTATTTGGCGAGGCTTCAAAATCAGCATCTGTTGCTTTCGACATTTGTTTCCACGCAAGTTCAGGTGCTTGGTATTTGTAGGGAAGCGGGTGTTGTTTTATTTCATCCAATCTTTCTTGTAAATCGGCCCAAAACTTTTTTTCCATTTCTTTAGCCAATACTTGCGCATCTGACTCACCGTTGTTAATTAAGTACTGTGTATATACTTCTCTAGGATTGGGATGTTTGTCAATTAGAGCATACAATTTGGGTTGAGTATATTTTGGGTCGTCTCCCTCGTTGTGGCCATGTTTGCGGTAACAAACCATATCAATAAATACATCGCTATTGAATTCCTGACGGAAACGAGTAGCTATTTCAGCGCACTTTACTACAGCTTCGGCGTCATCGCCATTTACGTGAAGAACGGGTGCTTGTACCATTGAGGCAATGGAAGTACAATAGTCGGCACTACGAGCGTCGTCGAAATCGGTTGTAAAACCAATTTGATTATTGATAACATAATGGATGGTACCTCCAGTGTAATAGCCCTTTAAATGGCTCATCTGCAGTACTTCGTATACAATTCCTTGGCCGGCTACTGAAGCATCGCCATGAATTAAAACGGGCAAGATTTTGTCAAAATCGCTTTCGTACAAGACATCAGCTTTGGCACGTGCAAAGCCCACTACCACGGGGTCTACCGCTTCCAAGTGCGAAGGATTGGGCATGAGTTTTAGATGGATGTTCTTGTTTTCGGGCGTCATAATATCGCTACCATAACCCATGTGGTATTTTACGTCGCCGCTTCCCATCGTTTGATCTATGGTAGCAGTTCCTTCAAACTCACTAAAAATTTGCTCATAGGTTTTGCCCATAATGTTGGCAAGCACGTTTAAACGACCTCTGTGAGCCATGCCAATAACAACTTCTTTCACTTCGTTGTCGGCTGCTGTATTAATGATAGCATCTAAAGCGGCAATCGTAGTTTCGCCACCTTCTAGTGAAAAGCGTTTTTGACCAATGTATTTGGTGTGTAGAAATTTTTCGAAAATAACGCCTTGATTCAATTTTTCAAGAATGCGTTTCTTTTTGTTGAGCGAAATAGGTTCGTGGAATTTGTGCTCCAATTCATTAATCAGCCAATCAACCTTTTTTTGATCGCTCATGTATTTGTACTCAACGCCTACATTGTGCGCATATACCTTTTGTAAGTGTTGTAATATTTTGCGAAGGGAGGTAGTGCCTAAGCCGATTAATCCACCAGCATGAAATTCGGTATCTAAATCTTTGTCTGAAAGACCAAAAAAAGCCAAATCCAAATTTGCACCGCGATCTTTACGTGCTCTAATCGGGTTGGTAGTGGCAATCAGATGTCCTTTATTACGATAGCCAAGTATTAAGCGATAAACACTAATTTCTTTGAGCCAATCGACAGAGGAGGGTAGGGTTGCGCCTACATTACTACCACTAACAGATGCAGCATTGTTGGTAACTGCAAAATCGAAACCTTCAAAAAACTTTCTAATATCGGCATCTACACTTTCTGGATTGCTGATAAAGTCTTGATAAAGACCTTCAATAAAAGCAGGATGCGAATTGGTGATGTATGAAAAATCCTTCATGCGGCAATATTAACTACTGAATGTATTAAATTGTTTCGCAAATATCGTAGATTGACGTTAGAGTATAACAGGAATTTTGTAAACTATTTACTAAAACGTTGTCGTGAGATGCTTGCTAAATGTTTTATGGTTGTTTGTTTATTTTTTGTGTTCTGTTTGTAATTGGTTGCAAAAATCTATATTTTACCATTAAAACAGTTTTTCAGCGGCACTTTTTTATAAATTTTTATAAATTGACCAGATTAAATGTTTTTTTATTGAAATGTTATTGTGATATTTATTTGCAAAATAAAGTAAATTTTAGAATTTTTGATTGTTTTTTTATTGTTTGCGTCATATTTTTTATCGATTTTTGGTCGATTGGGTTCGTTTTAAATAGATTTATTTTATTTTAATTTATGTTTATTGAATTTGATTTTGGCGAGAATAAAATTTTTAGAAAAGTTTTTTTCGTAAAATTCCAAAATACACCTTACTTTTGCCGACCAAAAAAGAAATAGAACATGGCAAACCATAAAGCCACCAAAAAAGATACAAGGCAAGCTGCAGCACGCAGAGAACGTAACCGTTATTATGGCAAAACTACCCGTAATGCCATTCGTGATTTGAAAGAAATTAGTGATGCAACTGCATACGCTGATAAATTACCTAATATTATTTCGCAGATAGATAAGTTGGCTAAGCGCGGCATTATTCATAAGAATAAAGCTGCAAACTTAAAAAGCAAATTGGCTCGTAAAGCTGCTACAGTAGCTGCTTAATTACTTGCTTTATAAAACATTTTAAAAGCTCGCTGCATGTAAATACGCAGCGAGCTTCTTTGTTTAAGCCATAGGTTGCTGTAAACCAAAAAAATCTATGCAAGTACACAAGTATGTAAGTTGAGATTGCATCACCTAGGCAGTGCAGTTGAATGGTGCCAACGCCAATGCAGCCAAATAGGCCTACTGTTGCTTGGCTCATAAAGATTATTTTGAGGCTACAAAGTAGCCTTTCTTCTCTGCTAGAATCAATAAAGAATGTAATGATAAACTTTGTACTCTCCACTGTAAAGTTGAGATCAAAGAATATAACAAGCGCATCAAGCTATTGCTTTCGTGCGGCTTTATCCCACAAGACCGATTGGTTGCCCCAAAAGTACCGATGAATGCCTGCCAAAACAGCATAATTCATTAGGCAAAAGTAATATGGGATAAACAGTATTTTGATTTTGATTTCTTTTTGTGCTGCCAATGCACCTAGAGTTGCAAGTGTATAAAAAGCAATTTGGGCTGCAAAGAGTATAAGGTAGCTAGTATGCATGAAGCTATTGGGCTGTTGAAATACCAAAATGGCATTGGTGAAGAGTGTTATAAGCATGAAAAAAGGCGTTACCGTCCATCTAAGCACCCGATGGCTCATATATTGGAACCATAAAACAAAATGGTGGAAAGGGTTAGCCATTTTGGGAAGACGCACAATGGATTGAATGCCTCCGGCAGCAATACGTATTTTTCTTTTTAGTTCTTCGGTCACATTAGCAGACGCTTGTTCGGATGCATAGGCATCAGGTTCGTACACAATTCTATAGCCCTTTTTGTGCTATCAGCATCGATATCATAAAATCGTCTAAAACGGTGTCGTTAGGTACAGGTTGGTACAAGTTGGTTTTAACACTGAATAATTCGCCGGCGGCGCCAACTACTGAATACAATTCGGCATCCCATTTTTTTAAAGTGGATTCGTATTTCCAATAAAAACCTTCACCTGCCGTAGCATCAGCGGTGGCGTCTATTTCCACGCGTTTTTCGCCCGAAACAGCTCCTACAGAGGGGTCTTCGTAATGGCGGGCAATTTT
>JACCDS012182091.1_pt1 | contig 46963 bp, 54 predicted proteins | sample 7446441 | NCBI WGS metagenome assembly JACCDS01 (sample SAMN15323445, study PRJNA562643) | freshwater metagenome | isolation source: river surface water | place: USA:Blue River Watershed | collected 2017-08-17 | reverse complement strand
CAGGTCAATCGCCTTGTCAGGCAGGAAGCGGTCAGTGATGTAGCGGTGCGACAGCTCGGCCGCAGCGACGATGGCCGGGTCGGTGATATCGACGCCGTGGTGCACTTCGTATTTCTCCTGCAGGCCGCGCAGGATGGCGATGGTCGCCTCGACGCTCGGCTCGTCAACCAGAATCTTCTGGAAGCGGCGCTCCAGCGCAGCATCTTTTTCAATGTACTTGCGGTATTCATCGAGCGTGGTCGCACCGACGCAATGCAGCTCGCCACGCGCCAGCGCCGGCTTGAGCATGTTGCCCGCGTCCATTGCGCCTTCGGCCTTGCCAGCGCCGACCATGGTGTGGATCTCGTCGATGAAGAGGATGGTCTGGCCTTCGTCCTGCGCCAGTTCTTTCAGCACCGTCTTCAGGCGCTCCTCGAACTCGCCGCGATACTTCGCACCGGCGAGCAGGGAGGCCATGTCGAGCGACAGCACGCGCTTATTTTTCAGGCTGTCAGGTACTTCGCCGTTGACGATGCGCTGCGCCAGACCTTCGACGATCGCCGTCTTGCCGACACCCGGCTCGCCAATCAGCACCGGGTTATTCTTGCTGCGACGCTGCAGCACTTGTATCGCGCGGCGGATTTCGTCATCACGCCCGATCACGGGATCGAGCTTGCCCATGCGAGCCCGCTCGGTCAGGTCGAGCGTGTATTTCTTCAGCACCTCGCGCTGTCCTTCGGCCTCTTGCGAATCGACGTGCTGGCCGCCACGCACCGCCTGTATCGCCGCTTCCAGGGCCTTGCGATTCAGGCCGTTGTCGCGCGCAACGCGGCCGGCATCGGACTTGTCATCGGTCAGTGCCAGCAGCACCATTTCGCTGGCGATGAACTGATCGCCATGCTTCTGTGCTTCCTTGTCTGCAAGGTTCAGCACCGCCGCCAGTTCGCGGCCGACCTGCACCTCGCCGCCATTGCCGCTGACCTTGGGCAGGCGCTCCAGCGCAGACTTCAGCCCATTGACGAGGCCGCCAACGTTCACGCCGGCGCGCTGCAGCAGCGAGCGGCTGCCGCCGTCGTCCTGGTTTAAGAGTGCCGCCAGCAGGTGGACGGGATCGATGTACTGGTTATCATTGCCGACCGCAAGGCTCTGGGCATCGGCCAGCGCCTCTTGCAGCTTGGTGGTGAACTTGTCGACACGCATTGAATAGGCTCCGGGGTAGCGTTAATCACGTTGCAATGATTATTGGGCCCGGCGCCCGGAATTCAAGACTTTTGCGCAAATTTATGCGCAGCTTATGCGGAAACCCAGCGCCAGGTCGCGAGACCCGCGATGCACAAAGCGACTGATCCGAGCAGGTGGACGCCGCTATGCAGTAACGCAGCGCCATAGGTTCCGCGCTCGAGCAGCACAACGGCTTCGGCCGAAAAGGTGGAGAACGTGGTCAGACCGCCGAGGAAGCCGGTGATGACGAGCAAGCGCCAGGCGGGCGACAGCTCGGGCCAGTCATGGAAGAAACCGACGGCAATGCCAATCAGATAAGCGCCGGCCAGATTGGCAGCCAGCGTGCCCAGCGGCAGCGTCTCGACACGCGCATTGAGCCACAGCGACAAACCCCAGCGCAGCCAGGCGCCCAGCGTGGCGCCCAATGCGATGGCGGCCAGGCTCAACGGGACGGAGGCGCCCATTTGGCCATCGCCTCGTCATCGGATACGCGCGCATCGACCCAGCGCGCGCCGGTGGGCGTCTGTTCCTTTTTCCAGAACGGCGCCCTGGTCTTCAGGTAATCGATGATGAACTCGCACGCATCGAAGGCCTCGCCGCGATGCGCGGAAGTGACTGCCACCAGCACGATCTGTTCGAGCGGCTTCAGGGGTCCGACGCGATGGATCACCAGCGCATCGAACAAGTCCCAGCGGGCCTTCGCTTCAGCAACGATTTCCTCGAGCGCCTTCTCGGTCATGCCGGGGTAATGCTCGAGCTCCATTTCGGCCACATGCTCGCCGTCATTCAGGTCGCGCACCGTGCCAACGAAAGTGACGATCGCGCCAACCTTCGGCGTGTGCTGTCGAAGATTCGCGACCTCGGTGCTGAGGTCGAAGTCGTCGGTCTGGACGCGAACGCTCATGAGTCTGCCCTCAGCCACCGGTCACGGGCGGGAAAAACGCCAGCTCGCAGCCTTCGCTGAGCGGCGCGGCCGGATCGGCCATTTGCTGGTTCAGCGCAATGCGCAGCGCCTTGCCATCAGCCAGCGCTTCGGCCCATGCGCCACCGCGCGCGCGCAGGAAGTCGCGTGCCTGTGCGGCAGTCTTCACTTCGGCCGGCAGGTTTACGGACTCGCTGCCGGTGCCAACTGCCTCACGCAGGCTGGCGAAGAACTTGAATTGGATCTGCATGCTAGTTGAGCAGTTCAGAAAACGGAATGAAGTGTACGGTATCGCCGGCCCTGATCGCCTGTCCCGGCGGGTTGTCGATGAGGCCATCGCCCCAGACGGTCGAGGTCAGCACGCCCGACCCCTGATTGGGGAACAGGTCGAGTCCCTGCTGGTCGTTGATGCGCGCGCGCAGGAATTCATTGCGGCGATCCGGCTTGACCCAGTCGAAATCGGCGCGCATCGGATAGCGCTTCTGCGGTACCGCTTTTGCGCCCTGCAACGCAAGAATGAAAGGACGCACGAAGATCAGAAAGGTGACGAAGCTCGATACCGGATTGCCGGGCAGGCCAATGAAGAAGGCCGGTGAGGGCTGGCCGTCGCGTCGCACTTCGCCGAACGCGAGCGGCTTGCCGGGCTTGATCGCGATCTGCCACATGTTCAGCTTGCCTTCGGCCTCAACCGCGGGCTTCACATGGTCTTCCTCGCCCACTGACACGCCACCCGAGGTGATGATCAGGTCGTTGCCTGCAGCGGCCTTGCGCAGCGCGTCGCGCGTCGCGTCGCGCGAATCGGGCACGTTGCCGAGGTCGGTGACTTCGCAGCCGAGCTGCTGCAGCAAGCCGCGCAGCACGAAGCGATTCGAGTTGTAGATCGCGCCGGGCTTCAGCGGCTCGCCGGGCATCGCCAATTCGTCGCCAGTGAAAAATACGCCGACCTTCACACGGCGATATACCGGCAGCGAAGCCAGGCCGACCGATGCGGCCAGCCCCAGCTCCTGTGCGCGCAAACGCGTGCCTTGCGCCAGTATCGTGCTGCCAGCCACGATGTCCTCGCCGCGGCGACGCACCCATTCGCCGGATGCCGGCGCATGGCTGATCGTGACCTTTCCGGTCGCTTCGTCGTAGGCGCACTGCTCCTGCATCACCACCGCGTCAGCGCCTTCCGGGATCAGCGCGCCGGTGAAGATGCGCGCGGCAGTGCCGGCTTGCAAGGGCTGCCCGACATGGCCGGCGGGAATGCGCTGCGATACGGCCAGTTGCGCAACGCCCGACGCACAGTCGGCGGCGCGCACTGCGTAGCCGTCCATCTGCGTGTTGTCCAACGTCGGCACATCAAGCTGCGAGAGCTGCTCGGCCGCCAGCACCCGGCCGGTCGCATCGAGGGTTGACAGTATCTCCGTGTCGGCCACGGGGCGTGCCGCGCCAAGCAGGAAGTCCAGCGCTTCCTGCGCGCTCAGCATGGGTTTTTTTATGGTCATTGTCGTGCAGATTTCGGTGCTATTGAGACGTCTCGGCGGCGATTGTAGCGCCGGATCAGAGACCGGTACGCCCGGCGATGTAGTGCTTGACCGCTTCGACATCAGCCTTCATCACATCAAAGCGCTGGGGCAGTGACTCGATGTTCTCGAAGCCGGCCGGACGCTCGGCGTCATGACCGAGCGCCTCGCGAATGGTCTCATTGAACTTGGCCGGCAGCGCTGTCTCGAGCACGATCATAGGGATATCCTCTTCCCACTGTTCGCGCGCGACTTTTACCCCATCTGCGGTGTGCGTGTCGATCGTCAGGCCATAGCGGGCGTCGACATCACGGATAGTGTTCAGGCGATCCGCGTGCGCGGAACGGCCCGACGCAAAACCGAACTTGCCGACTTTCGCGAATTCATCACCATCGCTGCCGGGCTTGCCGGACAGATCGAAGCCGCCCTGGGTGTCGACCTTCCTGAACAATGCAGCGACGCGCGCTGCGTCTCCATCGAGCAGGTCATAGACAAAGCGCTCGAAGTTCGATGCCTTGCTGATGTCCATGCTCGGGCTGCTGGTGTGCAGGGTCTCCGCAGACTTGCGCACGCGGTACACGCCCGTCTGGAAAAATTCATGCAATACGTCGTTCTCGTTGGTCGCCACCACCAGCTTGCTGATCGGCAGGCCCATCATGCGCGCGATGTGACCAGCGCAGATATTGCCGAAATTACCCGACGGGACCGTGAACGACACCTTCTGGTCATTGCTGCTCGTCGCCGACAAGTAACCACGGAAGTAGTACACCACTTGCGCGACCACGCGCGCCCAGTTGATCGAGTTGACCGTGCCGATCTTCTGCTTGGCCTTGAAGCCGAGATCGTTCGATACCGCCTTCACCATGTCCTGGCAATCGTCGAAGACGCCGTCGACGGCGATGTTGAAGATGTTCGGGTCCTGCAGGCTGAACATCTGCGCAGTCTGGAATGCGCTCATCTTCTTGTGAGGCGACAGCATGAACACGCGAATGCCACGCTTGCCGCGCATCGCGTATTCGGCTGCGCTGCCGGTGTCGCCGGAGGTCGCGCCAAAAATGTTCAGTTCGGCGCCCTGCTTCTGCAAGGTGTATTCGAACAGGTTGCCGAGCAATTGCATCGCCATGTCCTTGAACGCGAGCGTCGGCCCGTTGGACAGTGCCTGCAGCAACAGGGTGCGCTTGCCTGACTGCTCAAGCACTCGCAAAGGGGTGATCTGCGACACGTCATCGCCGCTGCGGCCGTTCCGGTACACGTCTGCCGTGTAGGTCCTTGCAGTCAGCGCCTCGATATCGGCGGTCGGGATGTCAGTCGCGAATTTCTTCAGGACTTCAGCGGCCAGCGCGGCATAGGAGAGCTTGCGCCATGCGTCGAGCTCAGCACCCGACACCGTCGGGTAGGACGCAGGCAAATACAGGCCGCCATCCGGCGCCAGGCCGCCAAGCAGGATTTCGGAAAAACCGGGAGCGGACGCATGTCCGCGCGTGGAGTGATATTGCATCGTGAGGAAATTCAAAGGGGTTACCGGTCCAATTATACGAGGGCGCCCATTTCCCAGAGAAAAAAGTCTGAGGCTGGCCCACCGGAGGGATGAGGTTTTCGCATTAAAAGTGGCTCTTTTGGCATGTCAATTTGCTCACACTCCGTGCCCACCTAATCTGCGCTTGTCAATCCCACGAATTAGGTAGTTTGCTGGTTTTTTGACGAAATACACGCTGAAAAATTCTATTTAGCAAGTTTTCGATCGAGAAATCGGCAAGGCCTACCGGCTCCTGATCCATGGCGAACGACCACCACTTCACCCGCGCGAAGGAGCTTCCAGATGAACGATATCCATACCGAGACAATCGACGTGCAAGCTGAATCCATATTCTGCGTGGACCTGTTCAGCCACGAAGATCAGGAAGAAAGCGAGGTCGAGGAGCCATCGGAAGATTTCGCGGAGAACATCAGCACCGCACCAGTCACTGTCGTCAGCCCGCCCTCCATTCTGGCTTCAGCCCCTGAGCTCCCGCCTTTCCAGCTGAACCAGGAAACCCTGTTCAGGGAACTGATCACACAGCACCAGCGGCGCCTCTACCGCTTCGTTATCAGATACATCGATCACCCGGATGACGCCGCCGACATCACACAACAAGCTTTCGTTGAAGCTGCGCGCACCATAGCCAGTTTCCGCGGCGATTCCAAACTGTCGACCTGGCTGTTCGGTATCGCAATGAACATGGTCAGGAATTATCTCAGCCGCGCACCGCATCGTGTTCACAAATTCGAAACCGACGAAAGCCTGGTCAGCGTTGCCTCCAGTGAACTTGATCCCAGCGACAGCCTGAGTCAGCGCGAATTGCTGATCATGGCAGAGAAGGCATTCGGCGACCTTCCGTCGGAAATGAGCGAAGTGCTGGGGCTGGTAGCGGTCGATGAAATTTCTTATCAGGATGCAGCAGACATGCTTTGCATTCCGCTCGGTACCGTACGCAGTCGGGTGTCACGCGCGCGTGCGGTGCTGCGCGCGCAATTCGCGCAGGCCGGCGTGAAACTGCAGTTCTGAAACAAGGCAAACAACCGGGCTCAGACTGACCGCAGGGTAACCGAAACGAGGGTCTCCTCCCTGCGGCGCCCGGAATCCTTACCCGGCGACGATTGCGGTGCCGATGCGCCGGCGGCACCTGCGGCTGGCGGTGCAACCGACGAGGCACCCGCCATCGCCATGTCAGCATCGCTTGCGTGATCCTCTTCATCGGCGGCGCCGACACCTCCCCTTTTTGCCAGCTTGCGAGGCTCCCGCACCGGGGTCGTCGGCATCGCTTCGGCCGGCAGCCTGCCCTGGCTGGCGAGTGTCGCGTGTTGCAGCGAAGTGGCAAGCAAGGGATCGGCGGCGATATTCAGCTGGAGACGGATGTCCGCCATCAGTTGCACGATTTTTTCCGAATGACCCGCTGGCTTCGCGCCACTGTCGAAATAAGCCTCCAGAAATTCGAGATAAGACAACACACTGTCCTGGTCCTGCTGCGTTATCTCCAACGTGCGGCGCGAGCTTAACGAGACTTTCAGCGAATCCAGGATGGAAAGTGCCTTGTCGCGAGTCATTCGCCCCGGCGAGCTCCGTATCGTGAATAGCAGGCTTTCAGCAAGTCCCCGGTCGGGATTGCCAGGCATGTGACCAGAGTTTTCGCGGCGCACACCGGACTTGAAGGGCTGCTCCTCGACCGGGAATGGGCCAGGACCGGAGGGATGAAGCGCTTGTGCATCCTGTCCGGATTCGGCGCGACGAGCCTCATCAAGCACGGTATCAGATGCCTGCGCCTGGTCCGAGCCTCGCTTGTGCAGCAATCGAGTTGCATCGGCTATCAAGCCGCCCCGTGGCTGCAGTTTATCGGTCGCCGAATACTCGGCTGAACCCTGTTGCAAGCGCGCTTTCAGCCTTTCCTGTTCCACCAACTGGGCTGCGGTGACTCGTCGTCTCATTTCCTTTCGGGTCTTTTCCGGATCCTCTTCGTATTGCTCTGAAATAGCCCTGCCCGCACCGATGCCAAATGAATTGATCGTCGCCATGAGTTCCTCTATCGGTGCTCGACTTCGTTGTCGTTCATGCTGGCTGTGCGTCCCTCGAACTGCATCAGCAACTTCTCGCGTGCGTAATAGTCGACTAGCTCATCCGCGCAGTTGACCGCTCCTGCAGAAGGATCGATCAGAGAGAAAAATATCCGGTCTTGGTCCGGCGGGCAGGCACGAATCGCTATTTCCCTGAATCCGATTCGTCCCAGCGCTCGGACCGATCGGTGATTGTCCTTGTAGGCCGAGGTCAGCATGACAGGAACACCTTGTGTCGCCGCATAGGCACACGCGAGTCGTCCTGCAGCTGTGGCGAATCCCGCTCCCTGAAAGTCTACGCCGGTCCAGAAGCAAAAAAAGGCGGCGTGCTCGGATACCGCCAAGTTGATGAAGCCGACAAAGCCCCAGTCTGCATGCATCACCGCGAAATTCACGCGACCTTTTTCATTATCCTGCGATTGAATCCAGTGGCGGACTTCGTCGACGGTCTTCAGACCGGGCAAACCTGTCATCACCGCGATCTGGGGATCACGGTATTGCCTCCAATAGGCATCGGCGTGGCTTTCATCAAGCGGCTCCAGCACGATGGGCAGGGATTCGTGACGCAACTCGACCAGCCACGCGCTATCCCTCGCCTTCAATCGCTGCGACACGCGTCGGTCGACTTCCAGCGCGAGCGGGCTCGACGCTTCCAGCGCCAGCGCGCGCGTGACCAGTTGTTTCGCCAGCGTCAGCTCGCCGGTCCTGGCTTCGCACCAAGCGAGATTGGACAGGTCCTCGGGATGGTCCCCACCGGCCAGCATCCCTTGCCTGAGCACGGAGCGCGCGAATCCCCAGTGATGGCAGTGCATCGCCACGTCCGCGATGCGTCGATACAGGCTGTTATCCGCCGGATACATCTGGTGGTTTTCCCATACCTTCTCCAGTGCGTCACGCCATGCGTCGCGATCAACATCGGCATGCTTGCTCAGTGCTTGCAAAATCTGGCGGTCTTCTGCGGCGAAGACCTTCGGGTCGTGGCGCGACATCTGCAACAGATTCAGCCGGGTGGCCAGGCTGACCGAGGAACCAAGATTCCGGCAAGCTTCGACCAAATGATGGCTCGACGAAAAAAGCGCCGGGTCGATGCAGCGGGAGATCGCCTGCATCCGATCGGCTGTCGCAGATTGGCCGATCAACTGCAGTTGCAAGGTCTCGCCGCTGGACATCGCGACATCGAGCACTTCGCCTCCGCGTGTGCGCATCCACTCGGAGATCAACTGGAAATTCACCGGCAGCCGGCCTGATTCCCGGTAAGCCCCGATCACTTCGGCAAATGTCGCCAGCCGCAACTTCAACTCGCGCGAATGACCGTCGCCGATGGAAATCACCAGCGCGCGCCCGGCCGACAAGGAAATGACTTTGTCGATCACCTCGATGCCCTTGCAGGGAAAGACAATCGGCGAGCTATTGAACTCGTGCAAATAGCGATGCAACAAGACGGCAAGCCCGCTGCCCCACTCTGCCGGATCGGCGCTCAACCACAGCTTCTCGCTATCTTGCCTGCCGTCGCCGAGCAGCGACAGGTCGGCACGAAGCAGCTTGCCGTAATGAACCGCATAAAGCTGCTGCGGCAATTGGGACCAGGCATCGTGGGCCAGCAGTACCACGGGATTCTGCGACTGGTACGGGCCGCTTTCACCCTGCAGCTGAGGAGTGCTGCCCGGCACGGCGAGGTCCCATGCGAGGTTGCACACCCTGGCTTGTGAGTCGCCGCCCTGCATTCGCGCCGGCTCGCCAGTCTCTAAATCCGGCAACACAGGCAGATACCGAAAACGTACCGAAACCATGCCGGCAACACGGCGTGAGATTGCCGCACAAAGCATGGTGCCGCTACTGCCACTGCCGGGGCACAGGTCGAGTATGTCGAAGGCGTGCGCCGGATCGAACTCACCGAACCGTATCGCCTCCCGCCAGTGGCGGACAATCAGTGCGGCTAACTGGTCCGCCACCGCAGGGCCGAACAGGCAAGGATGTAATGGAAAAACGGGCAAAGCGGCCGTATCCGCAAGGGCGGCGGCATCAGTTGGCGCTTCGTCTATGGTCTTGCAATGCTGAGCCATGCCTCACCTGCGAATACGTTTACTGTACATTCGGCCCCTTCTCGACGCCGGCAGAAATGATTTTCGGCGTGATCAGGAATAGCCTTTCGCGCTTCTCGACCTTGGTCGACTTTTTCTTGAACAAGACGCCCAGCCCCGGCAAATCGCCGAGGCCGGGGACCTTGTCGGTCGAACGGGTGTCTGATTCCGCATTGAAGCCGCCGATTAGCAAGCTCTCGCGCTCGTTCATGACGGCCTGCGTGCCTATGGTGCTGCGCCTGATACGGGGCAAGGTCTGAGTGCTGGCGTCCTGAATGGCGCCATCCTCGATATCGACGACCAGATGGACTGCCAGACCGCCAGACGTATCGATGATGTGCGGCGTCACCTTCAGCGTCGTACCGACCGAGATCGGCACAACCGATGCGACACGCTCGCCTATCGATTGCACATACAGGGTTTCGGAAAGGTCGATCAGTGCGCCGAGGTTGTCGACCGTTAAGACAGATGGACGGGACACCACGCGCGCACTGCCCCTGCCTTCGAGTGCGCGCACGCGCGCCATCAGAAAATTGCCGGCATTGGGAATGACGGTCGTCGGATTGACGTCGCGCCCGAAAATGATGGTCCCGGTCACGAGATCGGGCGGCGCATCAGGGCGGCCGAAGCCACCCGCCACGCCGCCGGCGCGCGCCCCCCAGTCGATGCCAAGGTCGGCGACATTGCTGGAATTGACATCGACGATCACCGCCTCGATCTCGATCAGCCTGGTCGGTACGTCGAGCAGCTTGATCAACTCCTCGTAGGCCTGCATATGCCCGGGGATGTCTTTGATGATCAGTGCATTCAGCCGCGAATCCGCCTGAATCACCGGCCGCGCCAGCAGCTGCTGCTGACGCGCAGCGGACTGCGGGCCGGCCGGTGAGGCTGCATTAGATGACTGCGGGCCGCGCCCATCGTCGCCAGTTGCCGCTGGCATGAGATCGCGCATCGGTGCCGTCAGGGTGGCCAGTTGCGGCAGATTGGTCAGGTTGGTGCCACCGGTTCCCCCCTGCCCGGTCACCAGGTTGCGCAGGATGGTCGCGACGCCAGCAGTAGTGATTTGCTGGTCGCGGTAGGAGATCACGCGGTCGTTGACCTGGGCATGCTTGAGGCGAAATACACGGATTTGCTGACTTGGCTGCGGCAGCGGCAGCGTCGCGACAGCCCAGACGACGAGGTCAACATAGGCTGGCGGCCCGGACACCATGGCTACGCCACGCTCCGGCAGTTCGCCCCAGCCGAACTTGGATTCGACTACGCCGAGATCGCTGAGGGCCTTGCGAAATTCCTGCAGACTGATGCCCTGCGGCGAGACTGAGCGTGTAGCACTTTCGAAATTTCGGCTGATATACAGCGTGCCGCCGTAATAGAACCACTGCAGGCCGTAGGAGGCACCGAGCTGGTTCAGAAACTCGGTTGGACTGGCCGTCGTGAATTTACCAGTGACCTTGTCCGTGCGGCCAGCCGCCGCTTCCGACATCGATAGCTCAAGTCCGAACGAGCGAGCGAAAGAACGCAGTACCTGCGGCAATTCCTGGCGGTCAGCCAGGAAAGTGAAGCTGGCTTCCGGCCACGGCGCCGGTGCGGCATGCGAGGGTGCGAACATGAGCACCAGCAGCGCAAACAGCAAGGAAAGCAGTCCGGGCATCTCGATTCGATGAGCTCTCATCATGTCTCCCGCTCAGACAATCTTGAAAATCCTGCGCCAGTCCGACAGCGAATTCAGGTAGACCTCGAGCGCTGCCTCGAACTCGCTGACGTTCGCATCGGACGGTATGCGCAGCTGAATCACGATAGCCAGCCCGTCCTCGGACAGCGCAGGTATATCCGGAAAGTCACGCATCCTGACCCAGGACGCGAACAGGCATTCGCGGATCAGGCTATCAGCCTCGCTGGCACCGGCGGGCAGTTCGACAATGCGGCTCTCGAGAACGACGTCGCCATGCGGCGCAGGACGGCAAAACACGCGATAACGCTTGTCGAACACCAGCACCACTGCGCCATCAACGCGCTCGGCCTGTTGCCTCATTCCGTTACGGGACAAGTAGCCAGCCAATCCGTTATGTACGCGGTCAAGCATTCCGTCCTCCCGGGTACTCATGCGCGGTAAACCGGCGCAGCGCGATCAGGAACTCGGCGATGGGCTCGATCAGCTCCGATGGAATGTACTGGTCGATTTTCCCCAGCTCGGTCAATGAACGCGCCAGTTCCACGTTCTGCATTACGGGAATGCCACAAGACCGCGCCATGCTGACCATCTGGTGCGCGACCTCATCCCTGCCTTTCGCGACCACGACCGGCAAGGGGGTGACCGCCTCGTCGTAAAACAGCGCAACAGCCAGGTGAGTCGGGTTGGTGACGACCGCATTCGACTTGCGGGTCTTCATCACCATCTCGCCCATCGCAATTTCCTTCGCCAGGCTCTTTCGATGTCCCTTCATGTGAGGATCGCCTTCGAGCTGCTTGTACTCCTGCTTGATCTCGTCCATCGACATCATCAGCTGCTTGCGATGGTTGTAGCGCTGGAAGACCAGGTCGGCCAGCGCGATCGCAAAAAAGACGACGAAAGAATAGATGACAAGGGTCTTCAACATCGCCGCAAGCGCCATGCCGGAAGCCGCCATGCCGTGCGCAGGCAGCAAGAGCAAGATCGGCAAGGCATCCTTCAGCACCATCCAGATCAGCACAGACAGGAAGCTGACCTTGAGAATGGATTTGATGAATTCGACGAAATTTTTCATCGAAAACATCTGCTTCAGGTTACCAACCGGGTTCAGCCTTTCGCCCTTCGGGATCAGCGCCTTGAAGGCCAGCAGAACGCCGGTCTGAATCATTTCAGCAAAAATGGCGATCACGATCCCAAATAACAGGAAAGGCGCGAGCAGGATCACGGCGCTGCGCAGAAGCTGGTCCACCTCTATTCGAAGCGCATCCCTGAATTCCATGCCATACAGCTGGACAGGGAAGCGCATGATCTCGGTCAGTGATTGCACTATGCTTTCAGCATCACTCAGCATGTACCCGAACATTGCTGCGACCAGCAGGGCCTGAGTGAAATCCTTGCTTTTGGCGACCTGCCCCTCTTCCCGCGCTTTCCTGATCTTGTGCTCAGTGGGTTGTTCGGTTTTTTCCGAGCTCATTTCAATTCTCCCGGAAAGATGGCCTTCAACAGCCCGGCGACGACCTCCGGGAAATGCGCGACTTCACTCATCACATAGCCGAGCAGTGTCGACGCATAGATTGCAAACACATACATCGCGATCGCGCTCTTGATTGGCATCGCCATGAAGAACACCTGTAACTGCGGAACGAAGCGGCTGACGATGGCCAGCCCGACTTCAGCCAGGAACATCGCGAAAATCACAGGCGCGCTGAACAGGACCGCCAGCATCGCCAGCCGGTCTAGCTGCGCAAGCAGCAATGCAGGAGTCTGCTCACTGAAGCTCGGCAGCATTTTGAACACCGGCCACAGCACATAGCTTGCGTACACCAGGTCCAGCAGCAGCATCATGCCGCCCGATACCAGCAGCATGACCATCGCTGCCTGAGAAAACAGTTCACCGAGTGGCGAGGTATCGTGACCTGTGAGTGGATTGATGGTGGCCGCAATGCTTGCACCTCGCTGGTTGTCGACATACGCACCCATGATATCGACGGCCCAGAGCGGAATCGCCACCAGGAAGCCGATCAGAAAGCCGACCAGCGCTTCCTTTGCGAGAATGGAGACCATTAAGCCGCCGTGCCTCAACTGCTCAAGCGAGGTATCCAGCAATGAAGGAACAATAAATACGGCGAAAGCCGATGCAACGCCCACCCTGAGCAGTCCGGGCAAGGCCTGGCGATTGAACATGGGCAGCATCGAGAACATCGCAAGCATGCGCGGCAGCGCATAAAACGCCGCCAGCATCACGGCCGATGGATATTCGATGAGTATGGTTTCCATGTCACCGTATCAACGAAGGAAACCCGTCAAACAGCATCAGGGTGTAATTGAATATCTCACCGCCGATCCATCGCGCCGTCAGGTAGAGCGTCAGACCAACCGCGATCAGCTTGACGCCGAACGACAGGGTCTGCTCCTGAATCTGGGTCAAAGCCTGGATCAGGCTGAACAGTATGCCGACGACGGAAGCAACGACGATCGGCGGCAGCGACAGCCATAGCACCAGCAGCATCGCCTGGATCAGGTTGGAGCTCAGGTCATTGACATCCATCTTGCCTCACTCCGTCAGCGTACATAGGTGTCAACCAGTCCATGGATCAGCCGTGACCAGCCATCTACCATCACGAACAGGAAGAGCTTCAGCGGCAGCGATATCGTGACCGGCGACACCATCATCATGCCCATCGCCATCAGGATGTTCGATATCACCAGATCGATCACGACAAAGGGCAGGTACAACAGGAAGCCAATCTCGAATGCTGCCGTGAGTTCGGAGACCACGAAGGCCGGCGTGACGATCAGCAGATCGGTTTGGCTGCTATCGTTGCTCAGCTGTGGAGGCCACAGCTTTTTTGCAGTCGAATGAAAAAATTCACGCTGTTGCGGCTTGCTGTTAATGACCAGAAAATCGCGAATTGGCTCGCTTGATTTTCTCGCCACCTGCAGCAAGGCTTTCACCGACATCGTCGGATCTTTTTCATCAGCGACAGCTTCGATAATACGGTGGCCTATCGGCGCCATCACATAAGCCGACAACAAGATTGCCAGCGCATAGATCGCCATGTTGGGTGGCGCCTGCTGAACACCGAGCGCATTCCTGACCAGCGACAGCACGATCGCAATTTTCAGGAAAGAGGTCATCGTCACCAGCAGCAGCGGCAGCAGCGCAAACAGTCCGAGCGCGAAAGCCAGGGCGACCGGATCAATGGTTCTCATGCTGTTGGCCCCGTGATTTTCATCTTTGGCTCAATTCATGCCGAGGGCGGATTGATCGCGACGATGGATACGCCAATGGATCCATCAATGTCCACCAACTCGCCCTCGCCTATCTTTCGTCCATTGACCCGAATGGCGACAGCGCGCCTGACTTCTCTCCCTAGCTCTATCACATAGCCGGGTGCCAGCACGCGCAGTTCTGCCAGCGTCATCATTCTTTCGCCAAGGTCGAAACTCATGCGTACCGGAATCTGGTCAAGCTGGTCATTTCCTTCAGCGTCGGCAGCGAGGTCTTCGTCCTGTTCGTCGTAATCGTCGATATCGTCCATGATGTCATCCAGCCAATCGGTAATAGTGAGCATTGAACCCGACAGCTTGCCCCGGATCCCGAGTCGGCCGCCCAGCCGGATCAGCACCCGGTCGTCGTCGCCGTCGACCAGACATTCATCCATCAGAATCACATCATGAAGACGCAGTTTCCGGACTGATGCGAGATCCAGCGTGGTCCAGCCAGCGGAAATGTGCACCGGTATCGGCAGCCTGCTCCATTGCTCGACGCCGCCTTCGTCTGGCGTCCAGTCGCGCAATGCATCTGCGAGGAAGCCCAGAGCCAGTTCATCTATCCATGCCTCGCAGGCGTAGTGCATGGCACCATCACTGAGCTGCAAAGCAAGCCCATGCAGCCGCTCGCCTTTGCTTCCGGCATTGGCAGCGCTGCGCTCGGCATCAGGCTCTTCGCAGGTTTCAATTAGTCGGAGTCGTTTACGCAGGCGCATCTCGATCGTTCGGGCAAGGCTCGCAAAGGCGGCCTCGACGATCACGGCGCGGAGTTCCCCACTTAATGCACCGAGACTATCGGTCTGCAGCGTCTCGCGCAGCGCCGCTTCAAGCAATGCCTGCTCGACCCGCAAGATGACTTCCGATCCGCCCCAGTCAATCATCACGCTTTCGGCAAACCTTAGTGCAGGCGATGCGATTGGATGCAATGTCAGCGTCCACGTCGCGGACAGCCAGTCGAATTCCAGCGGTGGCCGGCGCAAGCCCGTCTGGTTCAGGTAGAGTAAGGATTCGCGACTGATGCACCGGAGCGAAAGTGGCTGCGCCACAAGGGGCGGAGTGAAGCCCCTGGTCGTTTCGCTGCCTTGACCGAAAGCAGGCTGCGCAATCATGCGACGCTGCCCTGGTGCCAGCAGACTTCCCTGACCGGCTCTGATCCCTTGGCGTCGAGCAGTCGCAGTGTCAGCGGACGCTGAAGCTGCCGACCAAGCTGATTGGCCATCGACTGCAGTTGTCCTGACAAGCACTCAAGTGCCCTCAGGTCCCCGATACAAAGATCGAAACGCAGTTCGCCTCGCTCTTTTTCGATAACCAAGCGTGCGTCTGGCAGCCAGTCGGGATCCAGCTGCAGTTCAATACGGGCCGCGATCCGGGTCGCCGCCGTCGAAATCGACGCCGCCAGCCTCAGGCAAGTCATCGCATTGCCGGCCTCCTGCCCCGGAGCGAGTGATTGAATACCCGCGTTCGACGCATTGTCGGCAGCAGTGGATTCGTCCGGTGGATCGCCAGAGTCGCCAGCCCCGACCTGCAGCAGGCGCTTAAGCTTCAGCGCATCACCGGGTGTGGGGGACGCAAAGATTCCGGGCGGATGCCAGCTGTCTTGTCCGGCATCGGATACCGGCAATGCGACCGGGCCAAAGTCGACCCATGGCGCTCGCTTGCTCATTCGAACTCCTCGGCCTCATCATCGAATTTTTCGGACCGGCCCCTGAAAGCGAAACGAGAGGCTGCCGCCTCCTCCATCTCCAGATCTTCCGCACGCGACAGCTCGAACTCACGCTCGGCGAGCACCGTTTTCAGCAGCGCCTCGAATTTTTCCCTCATGCGAACTGCATCACTATGCACAATTCGAGCCTCTTCTTCACGCTCAGCCGCCTCGACCCGGGCCTGCTGTGTCTCATCGACTTTCTCCCGAAGACGCTCAGACTTTTCTTTCATTAGATCGACATCGATTCGCACGTTTTCGATCTCCCTGAGCACAACAAGGCGACTGCACAATTCGGCGTACAATGCTTTTTCCCGCTGCATGCTTTCCGCTTGAAATTCCCGCTGCGCCTTCCTTGCCTGCTTCAAGGCTTCATCAGCTTCTTGCAGCGCAATACGCGCCTTGACCAAGGCCCGCTCTGCCTTTTCCTCCCGGAACACCTTTATTCGCAGCAAGTCTTTTAGAACATCCATCGCTTGGTCTCGCCAGAAAAGAATGGAATCAATGCATTCAGCATCGAAAATAGTTGGAAAAAACATACATCTTGTCGCTATGTAACGCCCTTTCAGACCCGGTTCCTGTTGCGCTTACAACACTTGCAAGGGCAATGGACTAGATCTGTACCAAGGGCAGCCACAAGGCGGCTGAGCAGGAGGAAAAGAAAATTTGCCGGAAGGCAGGACGCAGCGCGATCAGGCCAGAGCGACCTTCAGCTGCTCAAGCATTTCGTCGAAGCCGATCTGTTCGTCAGTGGGTTGCCGCAAAAAAGTGCGAATGCGGTCGATGCGGTCAATCGCTTGGTCCGCCAGCGCATCGGCGCCACGCTTGTATTCGCCTATTTTTACCAGCAGTTCGACTTCCTGATACTTCGCCATCAGCTCCCGCAGCCGGCCAGCCAGCTTCTTATGCTCGGGCGTGACAACCATGTTCATGACCCGCGACACAGATGCCAGCACGTCAATCGCCGGATAATGATTGGCCGAGGCCAGCTTTCTCGACAGGATGATGTGGCCGTCAAGGATGGAGCGCGTTTCGTCAGCAATAGGCTCGGTCATGTCATCGCCCTCAACCAGTACGGTGTAGAGAGCGGTAATCGAACCTTTATGCCCCATGCCGACGCGTTCCATCAGACGCGGCAAGGTCGCGAACACACTTGGAGGAAAGCCGCGACGAGTGGGCGGCTCACCTGCAGCGAGGCCGATCTCGCGCTGTGCACGGGCAAAGCGAGTGACGGAATCCATCAGGAAAAGCACACGCTTCCCCTGGTCCCGAAAGTACTCGGCAATGGCGGTCGCAACAAAGGCCGCCTTTGAGCGTTCCATCGACGACTTGTCGGAGGTGGCGCAGACGATGACGGCTCGCTGCCTGCCCTCCTCGCCGAGCTCGTGCTCAAGGAATTCCCTGACTTCGCGGCCACGCTCGCCAATCAGCGCCACCACAGTCACATCAACATCCGCGCCCTTGACCAACATCGCCATCAATGTCGATTTGCCGCCGCCAGCAGCGGCAAACACACCGAGCCGCTGCCCTTCGCCGCAGGTCAGCAATCCATCAAGGGCGCGCACACCCAGTGCCAGCGGATGCGTGATGATCCTTCGCTTCAGGGGGTCGGGCGCCCCGGTCAGCACAGGGTAATAGCGCGTCGTGTGCAAGGGTCCCTTGCTGGCAGCGTCGATGGGATCGCCCATACCGTCAAGCACCCGCCCGAGCAAGGCTTGGCCAACCGGCACCATATGGACCTGTCCGGTAGGAATGACTTCGGTATCAGATGAAATGCCTTGCATATCGCCCATCGGCATCAGCAAGGCCGACCCGTGAGAAAAGCCGACGACCTCGGCCTTCATGCCAACATCGTCACCAGGGCTGCGGAGTACGCAGATTTCACCAATCTTTACCGATGGAATTACCGCCCTGATGATGGTACCGGTGACCTGTACGACCCGGCCACGCACTTGTGCAACCTTGGCTTGCGCCAGTGCCGACTGCAACATGTCGGTGATGTACTGAAAATGATGGGTACCCGTTGCCTTGTCCATTACCAGGCTACCTCACACCAAGTTGGAAAGTCGGTTATTGAGGTCGTTGAAAGCCTTGAGTACATTGGTCGCTGCATCGAGCTGGTAGTTATGCTTCTGCAGCAAGGAATTCAGAAAGAGTTGCTGCTCCGTAGTCCGCTGCGTCATCTGCGTTATTTTTTCGGTGTACTGGCCGCGAATGGAAACAATATTGTCCTGCGTCAGTCGCAAATTGAAGGGTTCGCCAACGGACTGGACTTCGACATACTTGTTGGTCGTTCCCTCCTTGCCCGTGATCAGATAGATTTTCTTTGCCGTATCGCTGGGATCCTGTACGAAGGTCCCCACATTAAGTGTGGTGTCCGTGGGGCTCTTTTGAACCGGAGGATAAATTGCGAATCCGCCGCCGACGAAAGCAGTATCCATGTATTTCCACTGGAAGGTGTCGGGACTGACCGGCATCTTGATGCCATCCGTGTTGAATTGGGTCTCGGCCAGTCGCAATCGATCCGAAGCGGCTTGCCCCAGCCAGAAAGTAATCTCGTCCTGACTGGCTGGAATGACAAAGCCGGTGGCTTCAGGGTCGTCGGTGTAGCCGGAATCAGTTACCAACCTTAGCTGACCGGTGACAATATTCCGGTAAAGCGTGCCCGATGGCGAGGTCGGAAATGCCCCGAGGATGTCCTGAGGTTTGTACACTTTGGTGCCGATACGGTAGGCGTCATAAACATGCGCGGCAGCCGGATTGGCGAGCGTAGCGATGGACGTAATCGTCAGGCTAGTCTTGGTTTCATCGCAGATTCGGTACAACAGCGTGCCACTCGAATCCTTATAGGCATAGCAAGCGAATGGCTGAACATCAGCGGCCGCAATTAACTTGGGATCGCTGCTCCAGACCTTCAAAGGCGCCTGAATGACTTTATCGGTCGGCGGAGTACCAGACCTGACGCTGACCGAAACATAAGTTTGTCCGCCAAGATTAACTGACGGCGAGCTGTTGGCAAGGCTGGCCGTAAATTCAATCAGACGATTGACCTCGGTTGCAGACAAACTGGCCGCACTCCGGCCCGCCAGATCGGAAACCACTTTCGGATCGCTGATCAGAACGGCGCCTGAACTATCCATCACCAGCGCCGTCACGGTCCCCGATCCAAGCTTGTCAGTAAATTCCTGCAAGTTCTCAAGCTGATTGGTCTGCTCGATCAGCACCTTTGTCTGCGTTTCCAGCTTGTCGCCCTGACTCGCTCCCAAGGCTGCGAGGCGTGCGAGCGCCAGATTTTTAAGGTTGGTATCAAGTTCGTCGATGACCCAGGGTGAATCCGTAGAGAAGCCTTGGGTGATGGTTACTTGCGTGTCGTTGGCAGGCATTACCGGTTACTCCCGCGTCTCAGCTGCGTTCTGCGTGAACGACTGACTGTTGCTCACCGCACTGTCTGACTTTTTGTCATTCATCTCTGCCTTCTCGGCGATCAGACGGAAATTGTCTAATTCAATCCTGAAAACCCTTAGCAGACGCAGCGCATCTTTTAATGCATCTGACCTGCTTTGCTGGTTCGACTCAATCGTCCCCTGATCTTCAAGAACCTTGCTCTTGTCCGTACGAACCCGTTCATCGAGCAAATTCATGCTGACCAGCACCTGAGATAATCTTTCTTCCAGCTCCGACAATAGTGGGAGCATCTTTTGCTGAAAAGCCATGAAGGCCAAACTCATGTCAGCCCGTTGAGGCCTGAGGTTCGCGTAATCGACAAAAACGGAATAGCGAGTCACCGATACCAGCTTGTTATTTGAGTCGCGGACCTCGACTGTCTTAACCAGGCTGCCCGGGAAAACACCGGGCGTTGAAGCGGGCTGAATAGCCTGCACATCTGCATCACTTTTCCAACTTACGCTGGCCGAAGCAGGCGACGAGGTGAGATCAATCTTGCCACCTGATGCAAGGAATTGCTCGACCATCACGGGTGTCTGCTTGGGTGCACTCAGGGAAATGCCATTTTCAGTCAGCAACGCGAGCTGAGCCTGGCTCTCTGCGAGAGTCTCTCCCAGATTAGGGCCATCAGCGGCAAATAAGGCGCGTAGCGACACTTCGTCCCTGGCAGAAGATTTCAGCGATGAATAGGTGACAGGCACCCACGTATCCTTGATCAGCTTACCAAAACGATTCATTTTTTCAGTAAGTGTTTCGATTGCATCGATGAACGGAGACGCCGCAGAAACGGAATTCCTGAGCGTGTCACGCAGTCGATCTGTCGTCGACATGAGAACGATCATTTCAATCAGCACAGCATCGTCGCTGCCGCCAATAAAACTCGCTGATTTGGGTACGCTGATGGATGTCGCTGATGAGACAGATAAGGATGAACTGGTGGGCAGGGACATATTCAACTCCGATCTGGCTACGAATTGGAATTCAGTCATCAAATCAGCTGGCGAGGCCGGCGCTTGATGGAGGAAGCGATGTTTTCGCGACGAGCTTCTCGAATTGCCTCGTCAGCCTCCCGTCGGACATCCTGCATCGCCTGAGTAACCATGCTCTCGATTTCACGTTTCACATCCGAACCTGATTGCGCTTCCAGCTGCCGAATAAGACTTTCCGGATCTATTCCCTCAGACAAAAAATAGGCCTCCGTCCGCCTCAACGCGCGATCAGCCTCTGCAATCGCTTTTCGCGCCGCAATGACCGCCTGCCTGGCCTTTGCCCTCACCTCATCGTCCACGTGCACGCCTCGAAATGGATTTCAATTCTGCTTAATTTTCGGCTTCCAGAACTCAGTAACTTTTGAAAAATTCCTGTTCCGATGGGTTGTTCGATGCAGGAACAAAACAGTCGCTGACGCTACTCATTGGCGACCACCGAACAAATCCCGTAATTTCCACCATGGTTGATCAAGTACGCATCTTTCAGGGGCAGCAAACCGGACACCAGGCGATCGACGAAGGCAAACAGCCAGTACAAGCCAAGTGGAATGGCCTGTCCGTCATACTGCGGCAGGAGCGGGACGTCGACAGCGAAATCCGCCGGACACAATATCGGCAAAACAACGGACTAGACTCCCCTGCTGACCGGAAAACCTTGCAGGAAAGGGCTGTCAACCTGGACATGCGAAGCCTGAATGTTTCGGCCGATGTGCTGGGCAAGCTGTCGAAAGTCTTTGGCGGTGATGCATCAACCACGAAGTTGGCGCAAAAATATCTGAATTATTTCCGCGGCGAACAGGAAAGACCGAAGCAGGACGGCAGCATGAACAACATGTTGCAGCACTACGTTGCCCTGCATAAATTATCGGCAGCACTGCAGAAAAATGATGCCGATTTCGTCGCCCGGATGACGCCACAATCTGATGGCAATTTCGGGCTGGACGAACTTGCGAAAAAGCTGGTCGATGCGGGCGATGATCCGGCGAGAATGCAGCAGGCTCTCTCCGATGTCGACGGACTTCCCGAAGATTCCGATGAATTGCATGGCCTGATGAAGACCCTGCGCTTCAAACCCGACGACCTCAAGCGCAAGCTGCGCGACGCACAGAACCTTCCGGAACTCAGCACCGATGAAAAGAAGGCCCTGCAAGAGCTGGTCGAAGATGTCCTGCTACAGCTTGAAATCGATGAAGGCAGCCGCATCAAGGCAGCTCGTAACGGAATAGAAAAAGGATTCGAGTCTGGCGATCCGGAAAGCTTCATCGAAAGCTATACCAACGCGCTGGAGCATACCGGCAGCTTCCTGCAAACTCTGACGACTCTGGCAAAACGGCATAAGCCGGATGAACTCAGGCATGTAATACCCCTGATGAAGCAGACCCTGGCTGACGAATTGCAGCTGGGACAGGATGAGCGTACCACTGACAAGATAAAGCTCGAATGTCTGCTTTCCGAGCTGTCCTACATGCACATCTCTACGACCCTGATAGAAAAAATCAACCGACTGGTCAAAGGAATGCAAAGAATTTATGGTCAGCCAGCCACCGCCTGAGATCGACGAGCAGCAACTGCTGCTCGCACTCCTAAAGATAATTTCAGATGGCTGGGTGTCACCAACGCATTTTGATCGCCTGCTAAGCGAGCAGAACATCCCCGATGGCTCGCCAGCCATCTTTTTCCTGACCGGGATACAGCAGATCCTGCGCGAGCTACCTTTCAAGGTTTATCAGGATGACCATTCACGTGCCGCCATTATCGATGCTGCACAGGGAGCACTGGATAACGCAATCACACGAGAAGAAGCCCTGATCGACGCAGCTTCGTCTGAAGTAGAAAGCATGAACAGTCCTGAGCGAGGTGAGAGATGAACTGGGTGGAGCAGGTGGTCGCCGAATTCGGACAAAGAATCGGCGTACCGCAGTTGGCACTGAACGATGAAGCTTCGGTACGCTTGGAAACGATGGATGGAAAAGGCGTCGGGTTTTTTTGCGTTACGGAGGACATGGCGCATACCGAAGTCGTCGTATACCGTTCGATACCGGCAAACCACCTGAATCCGGCCCAATATCGCGCCGTGCTGTCTGCGGCGAACTTTCGTTCACCTCGACCCTGGCCTTTTCAAGCCGCCTGCGATCAGCAAGAACTGATCTTGGCCGTACGCATACCCGAGCGGGCATTTATGATCAGCAGTCTGGAGCAGACGCTGGAAGATCTGGGGAAAATGCTCGATCAAATCACATTGATCCCACAGTAGTTTTTTTCTTTCTCTTCCTCACAACGGGGGTATCGGATTCATTAACCGTTGTGGACTTTTTGAGCGACATTTTCTTTCCCATTTCAAAAATTTCTTCTAAAGCCACTTTCAATTTTTCCTTCTGGCTTGTGCTCAGATGGGAAAAAGACTTTTTATCAAAAGACGAAATCTTTCCGCTTGCTTCATCGATCTTTGATTGAACCTTGCGTTTGAATATATTCTGAGTCTGGCTCGAGGCATCGGCAGCTGAATGCATCAGATCTTGAATTTCCTGTAGCGTTGCATTGTCACGCCTACTCAAAATGCTGTCGTCGAGTTCAGCTAATTCACCGAGTATGGAATCCAGTTGATCGCATATTTGCTTGAGCTCCAGCGACACCTGGTTCAGCATCTGGTGCGTTCCCTGGATGGAGTTAACCCAGCCAGCTTTCAGCCCTTCAGATTTTCCATCGGGTGATTTCGAAAAAATCCTGAATTTTTTTCCTGCTTCGCCAGGCTTGATTTGCTCAACTTCACCGTCAATATTGGCGGGTTGAATTGATTGTCGGGTTTTATCCTTACGACTTGGTCCGTCCATCTTTCCCCCAATCTTACGACGGTCACGCAAGCTGGACCGGATTCAACAGCGCACCAATACCGGATTCAGCCGAGTTCATGAACCGAGTTTCCAGCCAGCGCCGGCCATGCCAGACAACCTCAGTCATCTTTCGGAGCAGCACCGATCCGTCGATTTGATCTAATTCAAGCGCCAACGTATAGACGAGTTTTCCGCCTTCAGGCTCGAGGCAAAAAGTCGAGCCGTCAAGTTCGGCCAATGCCGCGTTCATCTCCAGCAGACGCTTCATCACATGCTCGGCCCTGCCATCCGGTATCGGGCCAAAAATACATTCGATCAGCACGCAATCTGGTCTCTTGGCAAGTGAATGCACCACAGAAAAGTCGAATCCGCCATACATCATTTCCATGGCCAATTCCTCACCAGGTTCCGGATCCTCCGTCCTGAGCGAATAGCCAAGTGCAGCACGCAGCTCATCAACCACCAGAAAGAAGCGACGTCGCTGGTCGTCACTGGTTATGCTTTTCATGCGAGTGTGACTCCTTGAGCTTCCGTACCTAGATCATCATTACTCGTGAGCGGATCAAACAGGCGTTGCTGCCATTGGACCGAACCGGCGGCGAGTGCTCGCAATTTTTCGAGCATCATGGGGGCACGGATCTCGCTCAGATCCTCGTAGCACAGCGAGATCACTTCCCCTCGGTCAGCATTAATCCCAAAGCAGGGCTGATAATTGCGGGCACTCGGCAGATTTGCGCTCAGCAGCGCTGCGAGGTGCGCCCTGCCCGCAAGCTCAGGCAAGGAACCGAGCCTGCAGATGATGAGTACTCGCTCCGGTCGATCACTGGATGAGTGTAGTAATTCAAAATCTCGCTGATCAATTTCGAGCTCCATGGCCAGCGGCAAGTTATCGTCATGAAGCATGGCCGGCGGATCGAATCCCAGATCGCGGAATATGGCCTCACATAGTTCGATAAAGTTGGAACGCCACGACGGATTGCTCATTGCCCCTCCTGATTCAGACCGCCGTTGGGTAACTACATTGATTTCGCCGTTCCATTCGTCTGCCGTCCCAAGTCCTGATCTGCCTTGCTTTCGCGCGAAGCGCTGAACACACGTTCGAAGGTCGACCTTAGGGCCTCGATTTGTCCCGACATACTGGCTTCCACACGGCCAATGTCGGATTCGATGATGCAGGCGTCAGCCGCTAGGTGATTTTCCGGCACGACTTCGATCTGTTCGATGCCAGGAAAGGCCTGCTTGAACGATTCGATTTGTTCGCGAATCCCGTCCGACTGCTCAGGATGTACCTTGACCAGAATCTGTCGCTGGTTACGAACCATGGACAGGCTGTTTTTCACCACCTTGATGACCTTTTGCCGATCATCGAAATCATTAGTAATTCTTCGAACGGCTTCAAGCACCAGATCGACCATTTGAGCTTCGACTTTCGCAAAGTAATCTACCGTCTGGCTAATGATCTCGATCATGTTTCCCGATTGTTCAAGCTTCGCTGTTTCACGCCCCTCGAGATAACCGCGACGCTGCTCTGCTTCGAAGGCAACAAGGGATGCCGACACGATCTCGTCACGACGCGACAGGCCAGCGGCGATGGCCTCACGAGCCGATTTACAGGCCCAGGCATCCTCAGCTCGAATGACCTTTCGGTCAGGAACGGGACGGGCTACTTCCTTCGCATTCCGAACGATGAACACCATTCACCCTCCACGATCTGTGCGACCATCATTACTAACCGGCGAGCCTTTTGTGCGTCGCATTTCATCAGCGCAAATGCAGGCGGTAGTTTTAGCGCGACCCGATCACGCAGGGCGATCGGCTCATTTTCCAGCGCAGCAAGAATGATGCTGCCTCCGATTTCTTCAGCTGAGCTGGTCGCGACGGAGTCCAGAGGAACCAGACCAGAAGGCAGCAAGGCCGCGCTGTTCATTGCAAAGCTGTACGCCTCCTCGCCGAGTTTTCGCTTCCATCCAAGTACATGGTCACGCGACAGGCTGGATCGGATGCGAATGCCCAGAACCAGGGCGCCGATATGAAGTGCCAGTCGCTGCAAGCGATCTGAACGTAGCAGAACCACGGGCCACAGACCCTTCGGTGTTTCGTAGACTGTCGCGTCGCCCAGACCACTTCTAGCCAGAAGTTGCGCGGATAAGCGACCCGCCACGCGCGGCTCCAGCCAGACGGCTTGCGGCAGCTCCGGCAGCAATCGCCGCTGCTGCTCGGGATGCGCATAGGCAGCGGGATTCGAATTGAAACTCATGAGAGCGGCCGCTGCAGTGGGCGACTCCCCCATCAAGCGTCGTAAGGATTCGCTCTGGTCCATGCCATCATTCCGCGCCGGATGTTTCGCTTGTCGGCGTCACTCCCACAGTGGGAGGCATCTCCTTGGGCGCAGATGCTGCTTTTTTCTGCCCACCCCACTTCTTCCAGACAAAGATGGCCGCGACACAAAGAGCGGCAAGCAACGCGAAGCAGGCACTCCAGATCAACACTGCCGGTTCCTGAAGGGAGCTTGAATAATGCGTGGAAGGTGGTTCGGCTGAGGGCTGCGCCGCCGCTGTTGATGTATTGGGACGAGCTGGCTTTTCATCAGCATCGGCGCGCGTGAGACTCGGCAGCATCACCACCGTGACTTTTTCCTGTACCAGTCCGGGAATGCTGTTCGATACCAGACGCTTGACCTGCGGGACGACATCATCGTAGTTGAATCCCGCCTTATGCTTGATGAATACGGCAGCCGATGAAGGCATCGCGGGATCGCCTCCATTGCTTCGCTCAGGTAGCACGACATGCACCCTTGCCTTGATCACGCCATCAATTTGCGACACGGTAGCCGACAGTTCCTGCGACAGCGCCCACAAGTAGCGGGCGCGCTCTTCCAGAGGCGACGAGATCATCCCCTCTTTGCGGAACACGTCGCCCATCTTGACGTATTTTTCATGCGGAAGCCCCTCGGCATTGAGTAGAGCAATGGCGCGTGAAAATTCTGCCTGCTCTACCCTGAGGCTGACCATCCCTTCTTTTCCGGGCTGCTTTTCCGCTGTGATTCCCGCGTCGAGCAAGGCTGCCAGCACATCATTGGCCTCAACCTCGGAAATCTCATGCAACAGTTCGACCTTGTTGCCACACGCAAGGAGCAGCGTGCACAGCAGCCATGCCAACAGATTGCGAGGTAGCGTCATGAGCATCCCCGTCTACTGCAGCTTGGACAGCGTATCAACATGCTGGACAGCCTTCTGCACACCCTTGCCGACCACTTCGACTTCAAGGGCAACAACGGCAATATCGAGTTGCATCTTCAGCAGATCCTCAACCGTATTCTCCCGCGGGGACTTTTCGAGCGCCGCATAGGCGCGGTTCAGGTTCTGTTTGTAATCTGCACCGACCGCATCGAGACGGGCGAGTATTGCATCGCCAAGCGTTCGGGTGCTATCGCCGCTGATGCGCACCCCCTTACCGCTTGAGATGCTTTCAGTGCCGTCCACGCGCATCAGGTCGTACAAACGTCGCCCGCCTTCCTGATCCGCTGGTGTCGCAGCGGGAAGGGTTACGCCGGCGTCATCGCTCAAGCTCTCGGTGGCTGAAGGCTTCAGGTCGACGGTCTGTGCCGCAATCAGTGTCTCATTCATCCGTATCTCCCGCTGACGGATTCCCGGTTCGAGAAGTCAGGCCCGGATCAGCTCGCGGCCGCCTCACCATTTGCTTCAACGACAGGTGCCGGGGTTGGCCATTTGGGCTCGATCGGTCTGCCCCCCAGCAACGCAGAAAGGCGCCGCGCGAGCGCAGGCCAGGCTTCAGGCTGCAATCCCTGTGTCGAAGCCGCCAATTCCTTCATTGCGGCGGCTCGACTGCCGGCCTGCTGCAGCGCGACGCACAGCCAAAGTCGGAGTTCCTGATGCTCCGCGCAAACCGGCAGAGCACGATCACGAAGTAAATGGACTGCTTCTCCGGCCATGCCAACAGCGGTGTACGCAATGGACATGCCAATAAATGGGAAGGCGGCCCTTGGTCTCAGCACCAATAATGCCTCAAAGATGCGTATCGCCGGAACCAGAAATCCAGACTTCGCCGCCATGAAACCGATAGCAGACAACAAACGTAATTCCTCGGGCGACAGGAATGCCTCTCCAGCTGCGGATTCGCCAGCAATGATTTCCGGAGCAATCTGTTCGGTAAGGGCTTGCATCATGACTCCTTCCTCAGCATTGACAGCAGATTGTCGGCACGCTCGCGAATCTCGCCATAGGCAGCATCGACATCGGCCAGATCAAGTATCGGCCTGAGCATTCGCGCCGATTCTTCGGAACGGCCAAGTGCGGCGAGGCATTCAGCGATATGCAGGGAGGGCATCGGATCGGCCAGCTCGCTGTACAGCAGGGCAGCCGAATAGATCGGAATCGCCTCTTCGAAGCGCCCCATGCGCTTGAGAGTCGTCGCATAGGCCTCCATGTTGCGTGCATCGAAAGGCCGATACAACATGATCATCTTGAATACGTTTAGTGCATTGTCGAACTTCCCTTGCAGGAAAAGACCATGCCCAACTGAATAGATGACCTCGACCTGCTCGTCGCTGATCCGCTTCGCAAGCTCGGACTCCGAGAATCGCCGATGTAAATCGCGAATTGAATCGCGCAACTGCAGGAAGGAAAACTGCTGCAGCTGTTCCGGTGGTGGTGGCGTGGCGATGGATTTCATACCGTTCTGTTGGCATAGCTGGCAGCGCCGTCAAGCGCCTGCAGGATGGCACTGGTAGTCGACATGCAGGAATTGATCGCATCCCGCACATCCTGCGCATCCTTGCGTGCATTTTGCTGGACGGTAGCAGCGAAGTTCTTCACAAAGGCCGCCTTATCTGCTTCGATGCGCTTTTCTTTCGATTCAAAATCTACGAAACTTGTGCCAAGCTTTCCAAGCCCCTGCAAGCTTTGCATGGCCATATCAGCAATATCGTTTTTAGCCCTCAACTTTTGAACTTCCTGCCCGAGCCTGTTGTTGGCTGACTCAATCCCGGCGGTTGTCGCAGACAAATTGAGTGACGCCAGCTTCAAATCCTCTGTCGTCTTCGCCAGCTTCAATTCTGCAGCCGGAAGCTGATTCGATTCCAGATCGCCCACGACCGCTTTGCGCATTTTTATTTCTTGATTGATTTTCCTGACCTCCGAAGGGTTGCCTGCCGCCCCCGCCTTCTTCGTTCTGAGACCATCGATTTCCATCTTCTGATTCTGTATCTCGGCCTTTACATCCAATACCTTCTTGTTGGCAGCGTCATGCTGAATTTGAGTCGCCTGATGGTGTTCAGTCAGGCCTTTCAAGCTATCAGTCACATCTTTTCCAGGACCAATTTTTGATGCGTTCACCGACGCTTTGACAGTCACCACAGACTTGGCAACCATGGACGCCGCAGACGTCACTATCCCAACTGCGCCGGAAACGATCCCACTGGTCCGCTCCTGAATCGCTGCCGCCTTCGATTTTTCGAATTCCTGGTCGGCGGCCTTCCATTGCTGGTTCAATCCGAGTACGTCGGCATCCGACAGATTCTTGATCCAGTCACTCATGATTTCAAGGAAAAGCCGCTGAAATCCCTGCATGTCAGGCAGGATCTTGCCGGCAATGGATTGAAGTGCTGCGGTGACAGAAGTCGCTGTCGCCAGCGATATCGCCAGCGACTTCGGTGGCGGTAGCTTCGCCCAATCTTCCCTTTCGACGATGGTTCGTATGTTGTCAAGGATGGACTGGGAAATGACGGTCAACCCGGAAAACTCGGTGGCGATCTTTTCCAGCGTACCTGCCTTCATTGCTTGCAGCTGTTTAGCTTTTTCCGCAGCAGACAGGGAATTGTCATGAGCAATCTCTGACATGCTGCTCATGCGAGAATTCAGTTCGGAAGAAATTTGCTCAAGCTTCATCATTGCTCTCCGCAGTCGACGGTCATCATGACGCGTTGATCGTTTCAGACAACTGGGTATTCAGCATCGCGCGTGTATCCGCCAGTGTCTTCTTTATTTCGCCGATGCTGGATGCACTGTTTCGCATCGTTGTTTGAATCAATTCCATGTAGGCGCGTGCCGCATCTGCATAGGAATCAAGTCGATTCACCGTACTCTCCGCCATTCGCATATCGAAGGTCATGTTAGCCATCGTAATGGTGCTTGCCCCCTGGTACACCGATGCACCGAGGTTGGCGATATCGCCTGCAATATCAACGGACTGATTGACCATTTGAATACTGGCCAGATTAGTCTGGGCGAAATCCGCTACTTTGGGCGCAATCCTGGTCAGCAGCTTTCCGGCGTTTGCTGCTTCCTTGCCTGCATCAGCCAATTTCTTGGCCTGCATGATTCCGCCAGCGCTCAGTGCAATGCTGCCGGCTGCGACCATGACCGTCATGTAAATGGTTACGCCAAGAATCAGTTCCTCGCGAAATTTGTCGACAGCCGCTTTGTCTTTTTTGTTGACCCAGGGCGGAATAATCACCGCATTATTTGCGAATGCACTTTCGATCGACATCCTCACCAAGCCGGCGATTGAAATGTCAAGCAGTTTCTGGGATTTCCCGGACTTGTCGAGCGGGTCTGCGATCTTGACGTCTCCAGCCTTTAACCCGCGGTTAACCAGGTCGAGCGAAGTCGTCGCTGCTCCTATGGCCATGCCCGCCACCATGAGTCCACTTAAGGCGCCGGCAGTCAGGATTGTCGCAATCATGCCGAATACAGTCAGCGCCACGCCAAGGCCGAGCTGAATGTCGCTGGCAATCTGAGCCTTCTTTTCCTGCTCCCTGACTTCCAGTTGCTTGCGAAACTTCTTTTCTATCTCATTGAGCCGACTGTCGAGAATTTTCTTGTACTGCGGCTCTGCATTTTTCAATTGCTGCTCGAACGATGCAGCCTGTTGCTCGTCAAGCTGATTGAATACGACGGTTACCATTGAAATGATCAGAGCAGGATCAAGTTGCATCAGCATCGAACCAGGCGGCATCCCATTCGCGGACTTTGGAAAGCCGCCACTGTTAACCTCCTTGTTACCGATTTCCTTGGCGTCATAGCTCGCCGGAACCGACCGCGGCACGCCACCGCCGGTGCGTGGCGTGCTGTCAGAATATTCAGAAGGTGTCGGAGTTCTCGTACTCGGCACATTGTTCAGACCGGGGACTTCAGGCATGTTTCAGCTCCAATGACAGAGGCATGGCCGGGAATCGTTTATCCAGCGGGCGACATTCGCCGGGACAAGAGTTCTTTCAATCCTTCGGCTCTTGCGCGCATGAGACTCACTTGATCAGACTGACTTGCGGTACCGTCCATGGCGATTATTTTTTCGGCGATATCCAGCGCTTCCCGGTCATGCCCGAGATGGCCAAGGCTCTCTGCCGTCAGCATGACGCACTCCACATCCGCCGGCTCCAGCAACAGGCTCAGGCCAAAACAGCGCAGCGCTTCCTGATGAAATCCGAGTCGCTGGTGGCACATCGCCATGCCCTTCATGGCTTGAGCGTCGAACTGGTTCATCGTCGCTGCGAATGCATACAACCTCAACGCCTCCTCATAGTGTGCGGCGAGGTATTGCTGCGCCGCGAGGCCAAGGATCAGTGTCAAATGTTCGCTGGTCAGACCAAGGCCTTGTCCAAATGTTTTCCCACCCAGAATTTCTCTGGTCGATTCCATGATGGAATCTCTGGTGACAGGATCGGTGGTCAGGCCGTCGAGCACATCGCTGATCAGCTGACGTGCGACCTCAGATTCCATCAGCAGGCTGAAATCGAATTCCATACCAGCTGATTCCGTTTTTTTCTGTGCCGATTCCAAGGGGCCACCTTTCTGCTTGCTTGCAACACCGGCTTCAGCCGGCACCCCGCAGGTTATTGACAACATTGCCCTTGTTCTGCGTATCTTTCTGCTGCACCGTTGTAGCCTGCTCATTGGCCTGCGTGTAGCGGCTGGTCAGCGTCTGCAAGCGCAGCGACTCTTGCTGCGATGTCGTGGTCAGGCTTTCACTTCGGGTCTGCAACTGGGTACTGATGATCTGAAAATCCTTACCATTCAATTGCGGAATCTCGTTTTTTGCGAGTGCTGTCTCGATGATTGTTTTTTGCTCAGGCTTCAAATCGATCTGTGCTGCGAGACTCGCATACAAGGAGCGTGCTTCATCGATGGTTTTTCCAAAGCCGGCTTTGGTTTCAAGATTCGAATCGGTCGGCTTGAATCGGTCGATGTCGATTTTCAGTTGCGACACGAGGTCGATCGTGTCGGCCACGTCTTCGACCAGACTTTTCTGGTTGTTCAATGCCGTGGCAATGGCGCTCGCCAGCCGCGCGTTCGCCACAGCCAAATTGTTCAGCACATTCAGCGAATCTCCGCCCAGGTAAAGCCACTCGTCGACGGACTGCGGCCCTTTGGTGGGGTCGTAGGTCTTTTTCAGCTCCTCGACTTCTGCTTTCGTCAGCGACATCAGCATCCTCCGAAAAATTCAGATGACATGCGACATTTCTATTTCCTACACAGCATTTGCTTCGCTGACCTTGAGTAACTTTGCTTTTTTATCGGTTCCTGCCGGAATTCGTGGGTTATTTGGAACATTTGTCAGTCCGCCGCAACTTAGAACTTGCTCGCTGGGTAACTATTTTTTAGGCAGTGTTGCAAATGAATACAGTCAGTGTGGTGCAGATTGCTAGCCGTGAAACCGTTCCGTCCTCAGAATTTTCCGAGGGCCTAATCACGGTCGACCATCACACGCAGGGCGATCTCGCCTTGCCGGCGCAAGCCGCGCTTATTTCGGCCGATATTTCCGACACACAGCAACTGCAGCGACTATTTCCACTGAGTTCGATTTCGAACTACCCAATCGACCAGCTACGCCCGTCCGCGCTGGATCCAGGCATTTTTTCGGCGGCAGCTTTCCGTGATTCGCTGTCCGTCTGGCAGCAAGATCTGCAGGAAATCGCGCTGCAGCATCGGCAGCACGCGCGCAAGTTCGGCAGGCTGGCGCGCCTGCTGGCCGAGCAGGACGCGTTGTTCCGGCTTGCGCAGATGTACGCTTCCGCACTGGTTCAGGGTTGACATGGCACAGCCTGCTGCCGCCACCGATAGGCAACGCTCACCCGCTTTTTCCGCGGCCAACGCGGATGTGCTGAAAGTTATTGGCTATCTTCAACTGCAGCATGGCGACCCCTCACAGGCCGTGATCCTGTTCGACGCATTGCACGCCCTGTTTCCGTCCGATCCAAAGATTGCGATGTCGCTTGCGCTCGCATCGCTACGCTCCGGCGATCCGCAAGCTGCGCTCGTCGTGCTGGACGAATTCGCACACCCGGCGCAAGCCGCAGGCGGCACTTTGGCCGAAGCGCTGGAGCCCTGCCGCCACCTGCTGCGCGGTCAGGCCCTTGCTGCGCTCGGGCGCATGCCCGAGGCCGCGCGTTCAATGCGGCTCTTCATCAGGCAGAGACGCCAGCTCGAAAATCCGGGACCGACCTGATGGACAAGATCTCTTATCACATTCAGGTTTTCCTGCAAAAGGTCGTCAAGCGAAACGACCTGGTGCTGGCGACGCTGATCGTGTGCATCATCTTCATGATGATCCTGCCGCTGCCGACCTGGCTGATCGATGCGCTGATCGCGTCCAATATGTGCCTGTCGGCGATCCTGCTGATGGTGGCCATGTATCTGCCGACGCCACTCGCGTTCTCGTCATTTCCGTCGGTGCTGCTGGTGACCACGCTTTTCCGGCTGGCGATCGGCATCGCGACGACACGCCTGATCCTGCTGAATGGCGATGCCGGCCACATCATTTACACCTTTGGCAATTTCGTTGTTGGCGGCAATCTGGTGGTAGGTCTGGTGGTATTCCTGATTCTGACGATCGTGCAGTTTGTCGTGATCACCAAAGGATCGGAACGCGTGGCCGAGGTCGCAGCCCGCTTCTCGCTCGATGCGATGCCCGGCAAGCAAATGTCCATAGATGGCGACCTGCGTGCCGGCACCATCGACATGAATGAGGCTCGACGCCGGCGTGATGTGGTCGCGAAGGAAAGCCAGTTATACGGCGCGATGGACGGCGCGATGAAGTTCGTCAAAGGCGACGCGATTGCCGGCCTGATCATCGTCGCGGTTAATCTGCTGGGCGGCGTGCTGATCGGCGTGCTGATGAAAGGAATGACTGCATCCGAATCGATAAAAATCTATTCGATACTGACCATAGGCGACGGGCTGATCGCCCAGATTCCCGCCCTGTTCGTGTCGATATGTGCGGGCATGATCGTCACGCGGGTTACCGGCACCGACGGCGGTCCGTCCAACATCGGCAGCGACATTGGCGCGCAACTCCTCGCGCAGCCCAAAGCCTTCCTGATCGGCTCGGTCGTCATGCTCGGTTTTGCCGCGATTCCCGGCATGCCCACCCTGACCTTCCTGATCCTGTCAGTGGTGACCGGCGTAGTCGGGTACACCTTCTTCAAGGGCGAGCGCAGGGTCATCGACCCCAAGACCGGCAAGGTCAGCAGTATTCCGGCCATCGCCGCGGGCGACAAGGACGAAAGCCAGAAAACCTCTGATGCAGACAGCTTTGCGCCCACTGTTCCGCTGCTGGTGGACCTGCATCCGGGACTCGAGAAAGCCTTCTCCACACCCTTCCTGAATGACGAGCTCGCCAAGGTGCGGCGCGCGCTTTTCGAAGATCTGGGCGTCATCTTTCCCGGCATAGCATTGCGCTTCAACCCCATGCTGGCCGAAGAGGCATACACGATCATGGTGGCCGAGATTCCAGTATCTCAGGGCCGGCTGCGACCGCGCCACCTGTTCGTCAAGGAAGCGCCGGAAAACCTGCAGGCCTTGTCCATACCCTTCGAAACCGGCGACACCTTCCTGCCAGGATTGCCTACGCTGTGGACCGGTATCGAGCTGAAAGGTCCACTGTCCAATGCCGGCATACCTTTCCTGGAGCCGAACTCGCTGCTGTCGTACCACATCGCACTCGTGCTGAAGAAGCATGCGGCCGAGTTCATCGGCATACAGGAAACGCGCGCGCTGCTCACCGACATGGAAGTCCGCTTTCCCGAATTGGCCAAGGAAGTGCAGCGCGTCATGGCCATCCACAAGATCGCGGAGATCCTGCAGCGACTGGTCGGCGAAGGCGTATCCATCCGCAACTTGCGAGCCGTGATGGAGGCGCTGATCGAATGGGGACAGAAGGAAAAAGATTCGGTGATGCTGACCGAATACGTGCGGATTGCACTCAAACGCCACATCAGCTTCCGACATTCGGCAGGGAAGAACCTGTTGCCAGCTTATCTGCTGGCGCCTTCGGTGGAAGACACGGTGCGCGGCGCCGTGCGCCAGACCTCCGGTGGCTCCTATCTGGCGCTCGACCCCGGCACATCGCGCCAACTGCTGGAAAACATCAAATCCACCGTCGGCGATCTGAGCCAGTCGATACAAAAGCCGGTGCTCCTCACCTCCATGGATATCCGGCGCTACCTGCGGAAGATGATCGAGCAGGACCTCTATGAACTTCCGGTACTGTCTTACCAGGAGCTGACGCCGGAGGTCAACATACAGCCGCTGGCAAGGGTGGAGTTATGAGCGGCGTCCCTGCCCTACGCCTGCATGCGCACATGCGTCAGTGGCCGCTTTGGCTGTCGCGTTCGGCGGTCAGCACCTGGACTGCAGTGTCGGGGTTATCGAATTCATCCAGCAGTGCGAGAAATCCGCCCGCTTCGAGCACGCTGCGAACCTTGTCACCCGCCCCGGCCAGTGCGGCCTTGCCGTCAGAATCACGCAGACGGCGCAAAGTCTTCAGCACGACCCGCAGCCCGTCGCTCGAAATATGGGTCAGATCACTGCAGTCGAACACCATCAGCCGTGCACCGTCGTCGATCGCGGCGTCCAGCATCTCATCGAGTTCAGCCGCGACCGGCTTGCTGACCTCGCCCTGGGGCCTGACGACAAAGAGGTTTCCGTGCGATTCGGACTGTATGGTCATGGCATTGGTCGGTAAGCGTGGTCTTCCGGATTGTAGCCGTTCACTGACCAAAGTTCATCTGGGATGCTTATGAAAATCGAACCGCATCTCGAAGCCATGTTGCCGCAGCTTGAACTGCGAGTTCTGCATGGCCCGCAAGCAGGTAGCCGGCTGACGCTGTCGATCGGCGACTACGTACTCGGCACGGATGACGAGTGTGAAGTCATGCTGGCCGGCCCGCGGCTGCAGGGCACGCACGCCAGGCTGCAATTCGATGGTGACCGCGCGTCGGTCACCCCGCTCGATGGCAGCGTGCTGGACGCGCAGGGCAACGAGATTCACGAAAACTTTCCGCTGGCTCTGGGCATGCCGATCGAGCTGGGCGGGGTCTGGATCACCGTCGACGAGATCGACGCCCCGTGGCCCTCTACCGAGGCACTGATTCCCCAACCCACACTACAACCGGCGCCGGCAGCCGCCGAGGCGGGTCCGGCTAATGCTGAGACCCGCGAAGTCCCGGAGCCACGCCACGCACAGGATCCCGAGCAAAAGCGTGCAACTCGCATTCTCGTGGTCGCGATGAGCGCGCTGGCGACCATTGCCATGCTGGGTATCGCAGGGGCTGCATGGCTGGTCAGCCGGCCGACCACAAACGAAACACCGCGCGCACCGGAGATAGCGACTGCGGAGCCACTGGCGGCACTGCAGGCACGACTGTCCGAAGCCTTCCCCGGTCGCTCGATCGCTGTCGGCGCAGGCGCCGGCGGCGTCACCGTGGTGACTGCCTACGCCAGCGACAAAGCCATGGCCGACCGAATGGACATTACCATTCGCAAGCAGGCCGCCAGCGCGCTGTCCCATCTGTACCAGGACGATGCCATGCTGGCGAGCGCACGCGCCATCACGCAAAAGTTCCGCCAGGACGGCACTCGCGCGATAGTGAATGTCACCGCAGTCAACAATGGCGTCATCGGCGTAAAAGGTACCGTCGTATCGAATGGCACGCGCGAAGAATTGCTGGAGGCCCTGCGCTCGGGTGTTGCAGGAACCCGGAGTATCGAGGCATCACTGCGCAATGCCGAGGAATTACCGGCGCTGCTGTCGGACCGGATCGCCAGCGCGGGGCTGTCGAAGAAACTGCAGGTCTTGTCACGGCAACCTGAATTCACGCTGAGTGGCAATCTCAGCGAAGAAGAGATACAGCGCTGGGAAACGCTGTTGCTGGAATTCAGCAATGAATTCGGCAAACTGCTGCCGGTTAGCGCTACCGTCACCCTGCTGCAGCGACAGTCTCCGATTGACATTCAGACCGTCGTCGGCGGCCCCATGCCTTTCATCATCACGACCAGCGGCCAGCGAATCAGCGTCGGCGGCGAGGCCAATGGCCACACGGTGTCGGCCATTCGGGACAACGAAGTGATCTTCGACGGCACGCAGCGCTACCGCCTTCCGCGCTGAGACATCCCTATTGAAAGGAATCGCAATGACAGCAGACACAAAGGATCATCCGGCCCCGCTCGCATTGAGCGATGCGGCCGTTGCCAACCTGGAGGATCATCTGCCCGGCGGCAATGCCGTGGCCGACGATGGCGGCCAGTCACTGCAAAACCGGATCACGGCCACACTTTCGCAGCTCGAGCAGCGCCTGTCGCACCAGAGCCGCGCGATGATGCCCGGCGATGAATTCCGCAAAATGGTCGCAGCGCGCCAGGCGGTACAGGCAGCAAAGCTGGCCATGCAATTGCATCAGGCCGGCCATCAGGGCAAGGCAGATTGAAGAAGCCATCACACGAATTGCACTAGGAGGACACCATGTCACTGGCAAGCACCGGCCTGAAAAACATCTACGACAAGATCGAGCCGAAGATGAAGGACAACGAGGACCTGCTGCGCACGGAACTCGGCAACATCAACGACGGCGCCGAGGTCACGACTGCGCAACTGCTCCGGCTGCAGTACCTTATCGCGCGCTATACCGTCACGGCGACCACCTTCGCGAACATCATCAAGGAAATGTCCGACTCGCTGAAGGGCGTGGCCTCGAAGATAGGTTAAGGTCATTGCTATCGCAGTGACCTTAACCGTGCTGCATCAGCTCAGCTGCTCGAGCCGGATGCGGTTGACCTTGCCGGCAACGGTCGGCAGACTTTCGATAGCAGCGATCGCTGCATCGATCTGCCTTTCCCTGGTCTCGTGCGTGAGCATGATCAGGTCGGTCTGCGTCTCTCCTTCGTCGGCTTCCTTTTGCAGCATGGCATCGATCGAGATCGATGCATCGGCCAGAATGCGGGTCACCTCGGCCAGCACGCCCGGCTTATCGACCACGCGCATGCGCAGGTAGTAGCTGGTCGTCACCTCCGAAATGGGCAGGATGGGCGTATCGGCCATCTCGTCTGGCTGGAACGCGAGGTAAGGCACGCGATGCTCTGGATCAGCAGTCGCCAGACGCGTGATATCCACAAGGTCGGCGATCACCGCCGACGCCGTCGGCTCCGAGCCGGCACCTTTGCCGTAGTAAAGCGTCGCACCGACTGCATCACCCTGCACCAGCACCGCATTCATCGCGCCCTCGACATTCGCAATCAGGCGATTGGCCGGAATGAGCGTCGGATGCACGCGCAGCTCGATGCCATTGGCCACGCGACGCGCGATACCGAGCAGCTTGATTCGGTAGCCCAGCTGTTCCGCGTAACGAATATCAGTCGACGACAAATTCGTGATGCCCTCGACGTGCGCCTTGTCGAACTGCACCGGAATACCGAAGGCAATCGCCGACATGATCGTCGCCTTGTGCGCGGCGTCGACGCCTTCGATGTCAAAGGTCGGGTCGGCTTCGGCATAGCCTAGCGCCTGCGCCTGTTTCAGCACGACGTCGAAGTCCAGTCCCTTGTCGCGCATCTCGGACAAAATGAAGTTCGTCGTGCCATTGATGATGCCGGCAATCCACTGAATGCGATTCGCGGTCAGACCTTCGCGCAGCGCCTTGATGATCGGGATGCCGCCCGCCACGGCGGCCTCGAACGCGACCATCACGCCCTTTTCCTGCGCCGCACGGAAGATCTCGGTGCCGTGCGTTGCCAGTAAGGCCTTGTTCGCGGTGACGACATGCTTGCCGTTGGCAATCGCTTTCATCACCAGCTCACGTGCAATGCCGTAGCCGCCGATCAGCTCGATGACAATGTCGATATCGGGATGGTTGACGACCAGGTTCGCGTCGCTCACGACCTCCACCTTGCCGCCGGTGATCTCTTTCGCACGTTCGGTGTTCAGGTCGGCGACCATCACGATCTCGATGCCGCGTCCGGCGCGGCGGCGAATCTCTTCTTGATTGCGCTGCAGGACGGTAAAGGTGCCCGCGCCTACGGTGCCAATGCCCAGCAGGCCTACTTTGATCGGTTTCATCATGTTGGTGTCTGGTTGAATTCGGTTCAGCGAGCGTGGCGACGGCGATAGCTGTCGAGGAAGTGAGCGATACGGCCGAAAGCGACCGACAGATCGTCCACGTTCGGCAAGAACACTACGCGGAAATGGTCCGGCGTCGACCAGTTGAAGCCAGTGCCCTGCACGATCAGCACGCGCTCCTCGGCCAGCAGTTCGTAAGCAAACTGCTGGTCGTCTTCGATCGGGTACATGTGCGGGTCCAGACGCGGGAACATGTACAGCGCCGACTTTGGCTTGACACAGCTCACGCCGGGAATGTCGGTCAGCAGCTTGTGCGCGAGGTCGCGCTGACGGGTCAGCCGGCCATTTGGCGCGACGAGGTCATTGATGGTCTGGTAGCCGCCCAGTGCGGTCTGGATCGCATACTGGCCCGGCACGTTCGCGCACAAGCGCATGGACGCCAGCATGTTCAGGCCTTCGATATAGTCCTTCGCATGGCGCTTCTCACCGGACACGATCATCCAGCCGGCGCGATAACCGCAGGAGCGGTAATTCTTTGACAGTCCATTGAGCGTAATGAACAGCACGTCGTCGGCCAGTGACGCCAGCGAGGTGTGCGTATTGCCGTCATATAGCACCTTGTCATAGATCTCGTCGGCAAACACGATCAGCTGATGCTGGCGTGCCAGCTCCACGATCTGCTGCAGCACTTCGGTCGGGTACAGCGCACCGGTCGGATTGTTCGGGTTGATGACGACGATCGCTCGCGTGTTCGGCGTGATCTTCTTGCGCATGTCCTCGATATCCGGGTACCAGTCGGCCTGCTCGTCACACATATAGTGTACCGGCGTGCCGCCTGACAGGCTGACCGCTGCGGTCCACAGCGGATAGTCAGGTGCCGGTACGAGCACTTCATCACCACTGTTGAGCAGTGCGTTCATGCTCATCACGATCAGTTCGGACGCGCCGTTACCGAGATAAATATCGTCGATCGTGACGCCGGCGATCTTTTTCTCCTGGCAGTACTGCATGATCGCCTTGCGCGGCGCGAACAGGCCTTTGGAGTCGGTATAGCCGGCTGCATTACCCATATTGCGGATCATGTCCTGCACGATCTCTTCGGGCGCGTCGAAGCCGAACGGCGCGAGGTTGCCGATATTCAGCTTGATGATCTTGTGGCCCTCTTCTTCCATCTGCCGGGCTTTTTCAAGCACCGGCCCGCGGATGTCGTAGCAGACGTCTGCCAGCTTCTTTGATTTCTGGATGGTTTTCACTGCCGGGTCCCGGAAAAATTGGATGGCCCAAAATGAGGCCGCTCGGCGCAGAGTGTTGCGCCGCGAAAAAACAGGCATTTTGCCCCAAATTGGGCGGGTTTTCCATTCGGCCTGTCTGGAAAGCGATAGAATTGCTTTCTTATGAAGTTACATGCGACACCGACCCAGCAGTACCAGACGGTGACGGGCTATGAGCACGACTGGATCGAGATCAATGCCGTCCGTTTCGACCACAGCCTGATCGTTTTGCCCGAGATCGCAGCGATACGCTGGCCGGTAACGAGCTTTGAGGCACTGCGCACTGAAGATTTCAATGCCATCGAGGCGCAGGCGCCCGACTTGCTTATCCTCGGCACCGGCGCGCGGCAGCACTTTGTGGCGCCGCGACTGGTCGCGGGCCTGATTTCACGCCGAATCGGCGTCGAATGCATGGACAACCAGGCAGCATGCCGTACTTATAACATCCTGATGGCCGAGGGCCGCAAGGTCGCGCTGGCGCTGATCCTGCCCGGGCCGGAGACAACATAAAAACGGAGATTGAATTGGGTGACCGTCCTTCCATCATGAACTTGGCCGTCCCGGATTTCAGCGCCGAGATGACCGGAGGCCAGACTTTCCGTCTGTCCGACCATCGCGGCAAGAAGCTCGTGCTGTACTTCTACCCGAAAGACAATACGCCCGGCTGTACTGCCGAGAGCCTGCAGTTCCGCGATCTGCATGAACGCCTTCGCAAGGCCGGCGCCGACGTATTCGGTATCAGCCGAGACAGCTTGCGCTCGCATGAAAGCTTCAAGGCCAAGCTTGGCCTGCCGTTCGAACTGATCTCCGATCCGGACGAAACCGTTTGCGCGCTGTTCGATGTCATCGTGATGAAATCGATGTATGGCAAAAAGGTACGCGGTATAGAGCGCTCGACATTCGTGATTGACGCTGACGGGAAAATAGTGAAAGAATGGCGTGGAGTGAAAGTGCCTGGCCATGTCGATGTTGTCGTGGATCTCGTCGAAAACCTGGGCTGACTGAAAATAAGTCATTGAATCCATACAAGTATTCAAACGAAAGGCTGTTCAGGGCAAAGACTTCGGGTCTTTATCTTGAACAGCCTTTCGTTTTTTTTCGTGCATCACCCCGCTCTTTCCGAGTTCATTCCAGACATTTTCTTTAAAAGAGGTCCTGATGCCCCTGCCTAAAATGCCCAGCAAACCCGCAGCACTGCTTTCACCGGCGGATTATCCCAAGGCAGAAAAAGGCAAGACCGTCCGGCCTGCGATAGCGCTGGTACCCAGTGCGCCGCAGGCAAAAGCCCGGAGCGAGGCACCGACCGCGCAAAAGCCGCCGGCGCGCAAACCACGCAGCGACAGCCCAGCGAAGTCACAAACCAGCAAGACCGCCGACAAGCGCGGCATCACCAAGTTGTTCGTGCTCGACACCAACGTGCTGATGCACGACCCGACCTCGCTGTTCCGCTTCGAGGAACACGACGTCTACCTGCCGATGATCACGCTGGAAGAACTGGACAACCACAAGAAAGGCATGTCCGAGGTCGCGCGCAATGCACGGCAGGTATCGCGTTCGCTGGACGCGCTGGTGGCTGACACCTTCGAAGACGCGATCGACGGCGGCATACCGCTCTCCAAACTCGGCAACAAGGATGCCGGCGGCCGCCTCTACTTCCAGACCAAGCTGCAGAACTGGACGCTGCCCCAGGGCCTGCCCGAGGGCAAAGCGGACAACCAGATCCTTGGCGTAGTGCGTGCGTTACAAGAGCAGCAGCCGAGCCGGCCCGTCGTACTGGTGTCGAAAGACATCAACATGCGCATCAAGGCACGCGCGCTCGGACTGCCTGCCGAGGAATACTTTAACGACCACGTGCTGGAAGACACCGACCTGCTGTACTCCGGCATCCTGCAGCTGCCGGACGACTTCTGGGTCAAGCACGCCAAGGGCATGGAATCCTGGCAGGAGACCCGTCAGGGCACCGGCGTCACCTATTACCGTGTGACCGGCCCGATGGTGCCTGCCATGCTGGTCAACCAGTTCGTGTACACCGAGCCAAAGACCGGTGAGGCGCCGTTCCACGGTCAGGTCGTGCAAATCAACGGCAAGACCGCCGTGCTGCGTACGCTGAAAGATTTCGGACACAGCCGCAACAATGTCTGGGGCATTACCGCACGCAACCGTGAGCAGAACTTCGCGCTGAACCTGCTGATGGATCCCGAGTGCGATTTCCTGACCCTGCTCGGCCAGGCCGGCACCGGCAAGACGCTGCTGGCGCTGGCAGCCGGCCTCGCGCAAGTGCTGGAATCAAAGACCTACAACGAGATCATCGTCACCCGTGTGACAGTGCCGGTCGGCGAGGACATCGGCTTCCTGCCGGGCACCGAGGAGGAGAAGATGGGCCCGTGGATGGGCGCATTCGACGACAACCTCGAGGTACTGAACAAGTCCGACTCCGACGCCGGCGAATGGGGCCGTGCGGCGACGCAGGAACTGATACGTTCGCGGATCAAGATCAAGTCGCTGAACTTCATGCGCGGCCGTACCTTCGTCAACAAGTACCTGATCATCGACGAGGCGCAGAACCTGACGCCGAAACAGGTGAAGACACTGGTCACGCGCGCCGGTCCGGGCACCAAGATTGTCTGCCTTGGCAATATCGCGCAGATCGACACGCCCTACCTCACCGAAGGCTCGAGCGGGCTCACATATGTGGTCGACCGCTTCAAGGGCTGGGCGCACAGCGGACATGTGACGCTGGCCCGCGGCGAACGCTCGCGGCTCGCGGATCACGCCAGCGACGTGCTGTAAGCTGGCACTTCCAGCAAAAAGGCCTCCCGATCGGGAGGCCTTTTTTTCGATCGCTGCGCTTACAGGATCTGCTTGCCGACCCACCATGCAATCGCCGCCATGAAGGCCGACGCCGGGATCGTGAAGACCCAGGCCCACACGATATTGCCGGCCACGCCCCAGCGTACCGCCGACATCTTGCGCGACGAACCGACGCCGACAATGGCGCCGGTGATCGTGTGCGTGGTCGACACCGGTATGCCCATCGCAGTTGCGATAAACAGCGTCATGGCGCCGCCGGTCTCGGCGCAGAAGCCGCCGACCGGCTTGAGCTTCGTAATCTTTTGCCCCATCGTCCTCACGATGCGCCAGCCGCCGAACAGCGTGCCGGCACCAATGGCAACGTAGCAACTGACAATCACCCAGAGCGGCGGACGCGCGTCCGTGGCCGCCACTGCGCCGGCCGAGATCAGCAACATCCAGATGATGCCCATGGTCTTCTGCGCGTCATTGCCGCCGTGGCCCAGGCTGTACATCGATGCCGACAGCATTTGCAGGCGGCGGAACCATTTGTCGATGCGCTGAGGATGGCTGCGAACGAACAGCCAGGACACGATCACCATCATCAGCGAGCCGAACAGGAAGCCCAGCGTCGGCGACAGCACGATGAAGGTGAGCGTCTTCAGCAGGCCGGACGCGATCAGCGCATCGGTGCCCTCTTTCGCAACGGCCGCACCGACCAGCCCGCCAATCAGCGCATGCGATGACGATGAGGGTATGCCGTAGTACCAGGTCAGGAAGTTCCAGGCGATCGCACCGACCAGCGCGCCGAACACCACGTAATGATCGACCACCGAAGGTTCGATCGTGCCCTTGCCAACGGTCGTCGCGACCTTCAACTGGAACACTGCGATCGCGATGAAGTTGAAGAAAGCCGCCAGCGCCACCGCCTGATGGGGCTTCAGTACGCCGGTCGACACCACGGTCGCAATCGCGTTCGCCGCATCATGGAAGCCGTTCATGAAATCGAACAGCAGCGCCAGGATGATCAGCAGCGCGAGCGTATAAATACTAATTTGTAGAGTCTGCATGAATCAGGCGTTCTCGACGATGATGCCTTCGACGATGTTGGCGACATCCTCGCAGCGATCAGTCACGCTCTCGAGGATCTCGTAGATCGCTTTCAGCTTGATCAGGTTGCGCACGTCAGGCTCTTCGCGGAACAGCTTGGACATCGCCGCGCGCATGACGTGGTCGGCGTCCGACTCGAGCTTGTCGATATCGGAGCATATTGTCAGGATCTCGCGCGCGTTTTCCATGTTGTGCAGCAGCGAGACCGCAGCCAGCACCTTCTCGCAGCAGGTCTGGCACAGCTCGGCAAGGCGCTTGGCTTCCGGCGTGATCGCCTTGATGTCGTACAGCGAGATGGTCTGTGCTGCGTCTTCCATCAGATCGAGGATGTCGTCCATCCGCGTGATCAGCTTGTGGATGTCGTCGCGGTCGATCGGCGTGATGAAGGTCTTGTGCAGCAGGTCCAGCGCCGCATAGGTGACCTTGTCGGCCTGCTTCTCGACAGTCTCGATCGCATGCACGCGATGCTCGAGATCATCGAAGTTGGTCATCAGCGCGACCATTTCCTTGCCACCCTTCACGCACAGCTCACCATGCTGGATGAAATAGTCGAAGAACTTGCCTTCCGTCGGCATCAGGCGTCCGAACATCATTCTCTCCTTCCCGTCACCGGGTCTGTTTTTTAAGTTTATTCACCGCCGCTGAATGCGGGTGCGGAGCCGGTGTAATTCTCGAATTTGGTATACGCGCCGAGGAAGGTCATGCGCACGGCTCCGATCGGGCCGTTACGCTGCTTGCCGATGATGATCTCGGCGGTTCCCTTGTCCGGCGAATCCGGGTTATAGACCTCGTCGCGATAAATGAACAGGATCACGTCGGCATCCTGTTCGATAGCGCCGGATTCACGCAAGTCCGACATCACCGGCCGCTTGTTCGGTCGCTGTTCCAGCGAACGGTTCAGCTGCGACAAGGCAATCACCGGGCAACCCAGTTCCTTCGCCAGGCCCTTCAGGTTGCGCGAAATTTCCGAGATCTCGGTGGCGCGGTTTTCGCCGGGCGAGTTGGCCGACATCAGCTGCAGGTAATCGACGATGATCAGGCCGAGCTTGCCGCACTGACGCGCGAGGCGACGCGAGCGCGCGCGCAATTCAATCGACGACAACGCGGGCGTCTCATCGATGAAGATCTGCGCTTCGTTCATTTTCTGGATCGCGTGCGTGAGCCGCGGCCAGTCTTCGTCATTCAGACGGCCGGTGCGCAGGCGGTGCTGGTCAAGACGACCGACCGAGCCCAGCATACGCATCGCGAGCTGGGTGCCGCCCATTTCCATCGAGAAGATCGCCACCGGCAAGCCGGTATCGATCGCGACGTTCTCGCCGATGTTCACCGAAAACGCCGTCTTGCCCATGGACGGCCGGCCGGCCACGATCACCAGGTCGCCCGGCTGCAAGCCCGAGGTCATGCGGTCCAGATCGACCATGCCGGTCGGCACGCCGGTGATGTCGCTCGCTGAATCACGGTTGTACAGTTCGTCGATGCGCTCGACCACCTGCGTCAGCAGCGGCTGGATTTCCATGAAGCCCTGCGTGCCGCGCGCGCCCTCTTCGGCGATGGCGAATATCTTCGACTCGGCCTCGTCCAGCATCTGCTTGACTTCGCGTCCCTGCGGATTGAACGCATTACCGGCGATCTCGTCGGACACCGTGATCAGCTTGCGCAGCACGCCACGGTCGCGCACGATCTCCGCGTAGCGACGGATGTTGGCCGCTGACGGCGTGTTCTGCGCCAGCGCGTTCAGATAGGAAAGGCCACCGACTTCCTCTGCCTTGCCGGCCGAAGACAGTGACTCGAACACGGTAATCACATCAGCCGGCCGGGATCCGTTCACCAGCTTCACGATGTGCTGGAAGATCAGCCTGTGATCGTAGCGGTAGAAATCTTCGCCACCGACAAAGTCGGCGATGCGGTCATAGGCCGAATTGTCCAGCAGCAGGCCACCCAATACGGATTGCTCCGCTTCGATGGAATGCGGGGGTATGCGCAGGGATTCGAGCTGCGGGTCGGGCCTGTCGTTCATGGGCGGGCATTATACCTGTTACCACTTGGCACCAATTACTGACCTGGCAATCGAATTGGCTATTTCACGCAAATTATTGAAAAGAAAACCGGCGAAAAAAGTGCTCGGGCACAAAAAAGCCGCCCGGAGGCGGCTTTTTCATTTGCAACGGATATGACGATCAGGCCTGCTCGCCCACCACCACCACGTTGATCTCAGCGATCACATCGGTGTGCAGCGACACGTTCAGCGCGAACTCGCCAGTCGTCTTCAGCGGGCCTTGCGGCATGCGGACTTGCGACTTGTCGAGCTTGTAACCTTGCTTGGCCAGTGCATCAGCGATGTCATGGTTCGTGACCGAGCCGAACAGACGGCCATCGACGCCGGCTTTCTGCGCTACTTGGACGCGCAGACCGGCCATCTTCTCACCCTGAGCCTGCGCAGCTGCCAGCTTCTCGGCAGCAGCCTTTTCCAGCTCGGCACGACGCGCTTCAAACTCCGCGATCGCGTCGGCAGTCGCGCGGCGCGCGATGCGGTTCGGGATCAGGAAATTACGGCCGTAGCCGTCTTTCACGCGAACGACGTCACCCAGGTTGCCCAGGTTCGCCACTTTTTCCATCAGAATGACTTGCATGTTGTTCTCCAGGTATCTAGATCAGAGACCGATCAGGCGTTGTGCAGATCGGTGTATGGCAGCAGCGCGAGGTAACGCGCGCGCTTGATCGCGGTATCGACTTGGCGCTGATAGTGAGCGCGGGTACCGGTCAGGCGTGCCGGCATGATCTTGCCGTTTTCCTGGACGAAGTCTTTCAGGGTGTCCACATCCTTGTAGTCCACCTGTTCCACCTTGGCGACGGTGAAGCGGCAGAATTTCTTGCGCTTGAACAGCGGGTTTTGCTGCTTGCGCTTCTCTTTGAGTTTGCTCTTGTCGAACTTTTTGCCGAATGCCATTTTTCTGGCTCCTGAATCTAAGAAATTGTTTCGATATCCGTGAGGTGGAACACCAGGGCTTTGCTGTTGCGGTTCTTGCGGGCCATGAAGCCTGTGAACCTGAACATTTCGCCCATTTCAGCGCGCTCCAGCAAGTCGGCGATCTGTCCGGCGGCGACTGCTGCCATCTCGAACTCGACCCGCCTGGCGATGCCTGCCTCGACCTGCTCCGATTCGTGCAGCAGTCTCGCCGACACAATCGGGATGCCAGCCGGCGTATCACGTTTTACGTCACGCTCGGCCAGGGTCGCAAT
>JACCDS011054470.1_pt1 | contig 47020 bp, 35 predicted proteins | sample 7446441 | NCBI WGS metagenome assembly JACCDS01 (sample SAMN15323445, study PRJNA562643) | freshwater metagenome | isolation source: river surface water | place: USA:Blue River Watershed | collected 2017-08-17 | reverse complement strand
GCCACACCAATCGCGTAGGCGAGCTGCACCAGAACCTGCTTGGCCACGCCTGCGGCCACCAAGTTCTTGGCTACGTAGCGCGCCGCGTAGGCCGCGGAACGGTCCACCTTCGAGGGGTCCTTGCCGCTGAAGGCTCCGCCGCCGTGGGCGCCCTTGCCACCGTAGGTGTCAACGATAATCTTGCGGCCGGTCAAACCGGTGTCGCCGTGCGGTCCGCCAATCACGAACTTGCCCGTTGGGTTGATCAGGTAGCGCACGTCGGCGTTGAACAGTCGCTGCACGCGGCGCGGCAATTGCTTCTTAATGCGCGGAATCAGGTAGCGCTTAATGTCCGCCGTGATGCGCTCCTGCATGGGCTTTTCGTCGGCGAAGTCGTCGTGCTGGGTCGAAATAACAATCGTATCGATCGCTTCGGGCACGTTGCGGTCGCTGTAGCGAATGGTCACTTGGCTCTTGGCGTCGGGGCGCAGGTACTTCATCACCTTTCCCTCCTTGCGAATAGCGGCCAGTTCGCGAAGCAGCAAGTGGCTCAGCTCGAGCGCCAACGGCATGTAGGTGTCGGTTTCGTCGGTGGCGTAACCGAACATAATTCCCTGGTCGCCAGCGCCCTGCTCTTCTTTCGAAGCGCGGTCTACGCCTTGGTTGATGTCGGGCGATTGCTCGTGGATGGCGCTGAACACGCCGCACGAATTGGCCTCAAACATGTACTCGGACTTGGTGTATCCGATGCGGCGAATCACTTCGCGGGCGATTTCGCCGGCGTCGATGTAGGTGCGCGATTTGACTTCGCCCGCCAGCACCACTTGCCCTGTGGTTACCAGGGTTTCGCAGGCAACTTTCGAATCGGGATCAAAGGCGAGAAAGTGGTCGACAAGTGCGTCCGAAATTTGGTCGGCGACTTTGTCGGGGTGTCCTTCAGAAACGGACTCAGAGGTAAATAAGTAGCTCATAGCAACAGTTTTAAATCTGCGTGCTTCGGAATCCTACTGCGGTAAATTGCTGCTGCGCCGGACAATGGTCCACCGGTTTAGCATTTTTTACCGTGGTTGCAATCGGACAAATCCTTCCACGCGCCGCAAAGGTAGGTACGCCACGCCGTACGCCAACGAATGATTAAAAAACACCAACGATTGACCGATGCAAACCAGTCCGGCGTGAACTAACTTTGCAGCGCTTATCCAGAAAGACTGAGGGACGGGCCCGTTGACGTCTTGGCAACCCTAAAAACCCTGTAGGGTGCCAACTCCCGCTACTGAAGCCGCAAGGCCGAGGTGGAAAGATGAGATTGCGACCGCTCCGCGCGTCCCAAGAGTCCTTCTGCACAAGCGCAACGAACGAAGGACCATGCATCCACTCCAATCCATCGCCCGCGAGCGCATCCTCATCTTGGACGGCGCCATGGGGTCCATGCTTCAAGAATACCGCCTCGACGAGGCCGGTTACCGCGGCGCGCGCTTTGCCGACTGGGGCCATCCGCTCAAAGGCAACAACGACCTGCTCAACCTGACCCAACCGCACATCGTCGAAGAAATCCACGCCAAGTACTTCGCAGCCGGGGCCGATATCGTAGAAACCAACACCTTCAACGCCCAGACCGTGTCGATGGCCGACTACGGTATGGAATCCCTGGTCCGCGAACTCAACCTCGCCGGAGCCCAGCTGGCCCGCAAAGCCGCCGACGCCTACAGCACACCCAGCAAGCCCCGCTTCGTGGCCGGCGCCATTGGCCCTACCAACCGCACCCTCAGCCTGAGCCCCGACGTCAACCGTCCGGCCTACCGCGCCATCAGCTTCGACGAGCTGGCCACAGCCTACCAGGAGCAGGCCGAGGCCCTGATCGAGGGCGGGGTGGACGTGCTTTTGGTCGAGACCATCTTCGACACCCTCAACGCCAAGGCGGCCCTCTATGCGATTCAGGACGCGTTTGCGGCGACGGGCAAAGAGGTTCCGATTATGATCAGCGGAACCATCACCGACGCCAGCGGCCGCACCCTGAGCGGGCAGACTACTGAGGCCTTCTTGATCAGCATGAGCCACATGCCCCTGCTCAGCATCGGCCTGAACTGCGCCCTCGGCGCCAAAGACCTGCGCCCCTACCTGCAAACGCTGGCGGCCAATACGCCCTTTCTCATCAGCGCCTACCCCAATGCGGGCCTGCCTAACGCCTTTGGCGGATACGACGAAACGCCCGCGCAAATGGCTGATGCGGTAGCGGAATACCTCGACCTTGGAATCGTCAACATCCTCGGCGGTTGCTGCGGAACCACCCCCGACCACATCCGCGAATTCGCCGCCCGCGCCGCCGGCCGCCAACCCCGAATCCCCCAAGCCCAATGAAGCTCAGCGGACTCGAACCCCTAGTCATTACTCCGGCGACCAACTTCGTTAACGTCGGCGAGCGCACCAACGTAACCGGATCGCGCAAATTCCTGCGCCTCATTCAAGAAGGCAAATACGACGAGGCCCTTGACATCGCCCGCGACCAGGTCACCGGCGGAGCCCAAATCCTCGACGTCAACATGGACGAAGGCATGCTCGACGGCGTCGAGGCCATGACCACCTTCCTCAACCTTATTGCCTCCGAGCCCGACATCGCGCGAATCCCCATCATGATCGACTCGTCGAAGTGGGAAATCATCGCGGCCGGCCTCAAGTGCGTGCAGGGCAAGGCCGTCGTTAACTCCATTTCGCTCAAATCGGGCGAGGCGGAATTCCTGTTCCAAGCGCGCCACTGCCGCCGCTTTGGGGCCGCGGTGATTGTTATGGCCTTCGACGAGCAGGGACAGGCCGACTCCTACGACCGCCGCGTCGAAATCTGCAGCCGCGCCTACCGCTTGCTGGTGGCCGACGGATTCCCCGCCGAGGACATCATTTTCGACCCCAACATCTTCCCGGTCGCCACGGGCATGGACGAGCACCGCCGCAACGCCCTCGACTTCTTTGAGTCCACGGCCTGGATCAAAAAAAACTTGCCTGGAGCCAAGGTTAGCGGCGGCGTGTCCAACGTCAGCTTCAGCTTTCGCGGCAACGACCACGTGCGCGAGGCCATGCACGCCTGCTTTCTCTACCACGGAATCCAGCACGGCATGGACATGGGTATCGTCAACCCCGGCCAACTTATTGTCTACGAGCAAATTGAGGCGGAACTCCGCGACCGCATCGAAGACGTGCTCCTCGACCGCCGCGACGACGCGACAGAACGCCTGCTCAGCTACGCCGAGAACGTCAAGGGCGCCGGCCAAGTCCGCCAAAAAGACGAGTCCTGGCGCGAGCTCCCCATCGATGCCCGCATTGAGCACAGCCTGGTCAACGGCCTCGACGCCTACGTCGAGCAGGACGCCGAAGAGGCCATGCAGGCCCTGGGAAGCCCCCTCGCGGTGATTGAGGGTCCGCTCATGCGCGGAATGAACGTCGTCGGCGACCTCTTCGGGGCCGGCAAGATGTTCCTCCCCCAAGTAGTCAAGTCGGCCCGGGTCATGAAGCGCGCGGTGGCCTGGCTAGAGCCCCACTTTGCCGCCGAATCGGCGGCAGCCGGAACGGCTCCGCGCAAGCAAGGCAAAATTTTGATGGCCACGGTCAAGGGCGACGTGCACGACATCGGCAAAAACATCGTCGGCGTGGTCCTGCAGTGCAACAACTTCGAGGTCATCGACTTGGGGGTTATGGTTCCGCCGCAAAAAATCCTTGATGCGGCCCGCGAACACGGCGTAGACGCCATCGGACTGAGCGGCCTCATCACGCCATCCCTTGACGAAATGGTGTTTTTGGCCAGCGAAATGAAGCGCCAAGGCTTCACCATTCCGTTGCTGATCGGCGGAGCCACCACCTCGCGCGCCCACACCGCCGTCAAAATTCAGCCAGTGTACGACGGCCCGCTCGTGCACGTCAACGACGCCTCCCGAGCGGTTCCGGTGGTGCAAAAGCTTCTCAGTGCCGAGGCGGCCGACTACAGTTCCGAAGTCCGCGCCGACTACGAACGCCTGCGCGAGCAGTACGCCAACCGCAGCGCCGAACGCCGCTTCGCCGGCATCGACCAGGCCCGCGCCCAGCGCTACCAACCCGACTTCAGCGCCAAACCCGCCGCGCCCAAGCAGTACGGCGTGTTCCCACTGCGCAACTACCCGCTCGAAGACCTGGTGCCCTACATCGACTGGACCCCCTTCTTTCAGGCTTGGGACCTGCACGGCAAGTACCCGCGCATCCTCACCGACGACGTGGTGGGCGCTCAAGCCAAGTCCCTCTTTGACGACGCCCAGGTCATGCTGCGGCAGATTGTCGCCGAAAAGTGGATAACCGCGCACGGCGTCTACGGATTATTCCCGGCGCGCCAAGACGGCGACGACATCGCGGTCGCCACGCCGAATGGGGAGCGCCGCTTCCTAACCCTTCGCCAGCAGGGCCAAAAGGCCGAGGGCCAGCCCTACCTAGCCTTGGCGGACTTCATCGATCCTGCGGGCAGCGACACCCTCGGACTCTTTGCGGTGACCACCGGCCACGGAGTCGACGAGCGCACCCAAGCCTTCAAGGACGCCAACGACGACTACCGAGCGCTGATGCTGCAGGCGCTGGCTGACCGCCTCGCCGAGGCCTTTGCCGAGCGCCTCCACCAGCGCGTGCGCACCGAATTCTGGGGCTACGCGGCCGACGAGCAACTCCCCAACGACGCCCTGATCGCCGAGGAGTACCAAGGAATCCGCCCGGCCCCCGGCTACCCGGCCTGCCCCGACCACCTCGAGAAGGATTTGCTGTTTGAACTCCTTGACGCCGAGCACCATACGGGCATTCAGCTCACCGAATCCAAGGCCATGTACCCCACGGCCGCGGTTAGCGGTTACTACTTCGCGCACCCCGAGGCCAAGTACTTCGGACTCGCCAAAATCGACCGCGACCAGGTGGCCGACTACGCCCAACGGCGTGGAATTCCGCTCGCCGACACCGAACGCTGGCTCAGCCCCCTCACTAACTAGCAGCTAGCAACCAGCAACTCGCAACCAGCAACCAAAAACCAGCAACTAGTTACTAGCAACCAGTTTATGAAAGTTACCGACCACATCGCCGCCGCCCAGGGAAAGACCCTGTTCAGTTTTGAAGTGCTGCCTCCGCTCAAAGGCAATACCATTGATTCGCTTTTTGGCACCATCGAGCGCCTCATGCAGTTCGACCCGAAGTTCATCGACGTGACCAGCCACCGCGAAGAATTTGTCTTTAAAAAGCACGAGTCCGGATTGCTTCAAAAGGTGCACACGCGCAAGCGTCCAGGAACCGTGGGCATTTGTGCGGCCATCCAAAACAAGTTCCGAATTGACACGGTTCCGCACATTATTTGTGGCGGATTTTCGCGCGAAGAAACCGAGTACGCCCTGATTGATTTACACTACCTCGGAATCGACAACGTGCTCCTGCTCCGCGGCGATGCCCTGCGCAGCGAAGGCAGTTTTGTGCCCGAACCTAACGGACACGCGTACGCCATTGACCTTCTTCGCCAGGTCAAGAACCTCAACCAAGGCAAGTACCTCTACGACGAGGTGCAAAACTCCAACCCGAGTAACTTCTGCATCGGGGTGGCGGGCTATCCCGAGAAGCACTTCGAAGCCCCCAGCCTCAAGGCCGACCTCAAGCACCTCAAGGCCAAGGTAGACGCGGGCGGCGACTACATCGTCACGCAAATGTTTTTCAACAACGACCACTTTTTCACGTTTGTCGACGACTGCCGGGCGGCGGGCATTACCGTGCCCATTATTCCGGGGCTTAAACCCTTGACGGCTAAGAGCCAGCTTCAGAGCATTCCGCGCAATTTTCACCTCAATTTGCCCGACGACTTAATCGAAGCGGTTGACGCAGCTAATACGCCTGAAGCGGTTAAGCAGGTTGGCGTTGAGTGGTGCATTGCCCAGTCTAAAGAGCTGATGGCCAAGGGAGCTCCGGTGCTCCACTACTACACGATGAGCAAGGCAGACGAGACGGAACAAATCGCGACGGCTCTTTTTTAAACCTAGGACGGTGGACAACCCGAGAGGGGCCTAAACGGCTTGGCACGAAAGTGGCCCTAACTTGCACCTATGTCCACAACCTTTAAAGCGCCACGCTTTGCCACGCACACGGCTGGCCAGCCGTTTTTTCAAATCCTGACCCAGCGCGTCAACCAGTACTTCAAGGAGCACAACAAGTCTTCGAAGGGTGACGTGCGCCTCTACACGAAGACGGGCGTGCTGCTCGCTGCATTTTTTGCCACCTACGTCGCAGTGCTCTACTTCGGTGCCAACTTTTGGTCGGCCCTGCCGTTTTGGGTGATTCTCGGCCTGCTTACCTCGGCCATTGGTTTTAACGTCATGCACGACGGGGCCCACGGAAGCTACTCGAAGTACGAATGGCTAAACTCCCTCGCCGGCCACACCTTGAGCATGCTCGGGGCTAGCGTGGCGCTCTGGAAAAACAAGCACAACGCGATTCACCACACGTTTACCAACATCGACGGGGTCGATGACGACATTGACTCGGGCGGAATGATTCGCATGGCCGATTCCCAGCCGCACAAGGGCATTCACCGCATGCAGCACTACTACTGGCCCGTGCTTTACAGCCTCCTCTACATCTACTGGCTGGCATTCACCGATTTCAAAAAGTACTTCACGGGTAAAGTGGGCGACGTACCCATTCGCAAGTTCACCTTCGCCGAACACGTAGGATTTTGGATGTGGAAGTCCATCCATACCACGATGGTTGCCATCCTTCCCATTTACCTCATCGGATTTTGGCCGTGGTTCTTTGGCTTTTTGCTGATGGCCTCCATAACTGGGCTTTCGTTGAGCGTAGTATTCCAATTGGCCCACGTGGTCGAGGGCGCAACCTTCGCCCAATCAGACGTAACGGAACCCACCCACATTGAGTCGGAATGGGCCGTCCACCAGCTTCAGACTACCGCGAATTTCGCTACCCGCAGCCGATTGCTGACGTGGCTTTTGGGGGGGTTAAACTTTCAGGTGGAGCACCATCTTTTTCCGCGAATTAGCCACGTACACTACCCGGCAATCTCGCGCATCGTTAAAGAAACCTGCGCGGAGTTCAATGTGCAGTACCAAGAGTTCCGCACGTTTGCAGACGCCTTGGGTGCCCACGTGCGCCATTTGAAGCGCTTAAGCGTCGCTTAAAGGTTGCTGATTTGGAGCGAAGCCCCGTCGTACTGAACGCGGTAGGGTAGTAGTCCCCAAGTGGTGGTGCCGCTGGTTGCGCTGCCGTCAAACAGCAGAAACCGTTGGCCGTCGCAGGCGCATTCCGCATACAGACCCTCGACGATTTGCGCTGCCCCGCAGGACTGCGAAACGTGGTTGGGGCATCTCAGGTCGTAGGCGCCAAAATCGTTGGCGTCGCCAAAGTTGGTTCGGCGGTACACCGCGACGCCCCCGTGGCCCCAATCGCTGCGCGAATAAATGCCGCCAACAAACTGAAGGTCAAAGGCCGAGGGGCTGTTCAAAAAGATCGTTTCGCTCAGCAGCACGTAGGGAACCGGATGGCGGTTGTCCGATCCGTTGCAGCCGATCAGAAGCGCCGCAGCTAGCCAAGGTGAAAAAATCTTCTTCATTTCGTAAACAAACCTAAGCCTAACCTGCTTATCCACATTAATTCTGCGTTATTTTAGCCCACTGATTCCAATCGGATCCACCTAATACGCTTTGCTTATGCGTCTACGTTACGCCCTGTTAGTGCTGATTTTCGGAGCCTCCACCCTCGCGTGGGGCCAGACTCGTCCCGGTTCACTCCGCGGAACGGTCAAAGACAAAAAGACCGGCGAAGAGCTGGTCCAGGCCATCATTACCGTTAAATCGGGTCAGTTCAAGGTAGCCTCGGGCTCCTCCGACTTCGACGGAAACTACAACATCAACCCGGTACAGCCAGGCACGTACACTGTCGTCTGCGAAATGTTTGGCTACACCTCGATGACCTACACCGGAGTGGAGATTAACCCGGGTCGCCCCACGGAATTGAAGTTCGCTCTGTCGACTTCAAGCGTGGAGCTCGGAGCCGTTGACGTAGTCGCCAAGTACGAGGCCCCCCTCATCGAAAAAGGCAAAACCGCCGCGAGCTTCAGCGCCGACCAAATTCGCAACCTCGCAGGCCGTGGTGTGAATGCCGTCCTTTCCCAAACCGCGAGCGTCGTTCAGGACGAGCGCAGCGGTGGAACCTTCTTCCGCGGTGGCCGTAGCGACGGTAACGTGGTCTTTGTCGACGGCGTAAAAATGCGCGGCGACATCAACCTTCCCCGCGAAGCCATCCAAACCACCGAAGTAATTACGGGCGGGGTACCTGCGCAGTACGGTGACGTTACGGGCGGTGTTATTTCGACGACGACTAAGGGTCCGAGCCCACGCTACTTCGGCACCGTGGAATACGTGACCTCAGCGCTCTTCGACCGCAACAACTACCACTTGGGCGGTTTGACGCTCGGCGGACCTTTGGTGTTCAACAAAGACAAAACCCAGCCGTTGGTGGGCTTCCTGTTGGCCACGGAGTTCAGCTACACCGGAGTCGGACGTCCCTACGCTACGCCGGTTTACAAAATCAAAGACGAAATTTTGGCGGACCTAAAGGCCAATCCGCTGATGCCCACGGCTACGGGCCTCGGTACCATTCGCCGCGCGGAACTTTTGACGAAAGACGCCTTCGACATCATTCCCACCCGCCTTAATGTGGCCAGCACGGTATTCCGCGCCACCGGCAACATCAACATCAAGACCAGCAAGAAGACCAACCTCGTTCTGGGCGGACGCGCGTTCTACTCCGACGGCCGCAACGGAAGCTTCTTCCACTCGCTCCTGAACTACGAGAACAACGGCGCTTCGACGCAGCGGGACCTTTCGGGCTACGTCCGCTTTACCCAGCAGTTCGGCAGCGGAGACGACAAAGGCCTGATTAAGAACGCGTTCTACACGATTCAGGCCGACTACACGATCAACAACTTCAAGAACTTTGATCCAAACCACGGGGACAACATCTTCCGCTACGGCCACGTGGGCAACTTCCAAACGGGCCGCATCGGCCTGTACGGGTACGGACAAGACGCCAAGACCGGCATCACCGCATGGCGCAAGCTGCTCGACCTCGATACGGGTATTGCCTTCACGCCCTCGGCCTACAACCCCAATTTGGCAAACTACACGCAGTCGTACTACAACTTGGTAAACAGCGGATTGATTGCCAACAACGTGGCCAACCTCGTGAACATCCAGCAAGGCGGCGGACTCCTCAACGGACAAGCGCCCTACGACGCCTACGGCCTCTTCGGGAACGTCGGTGCCGTGCAGTCGGGCTACAACTACAGCCAAAACGAGCAGTACCGCATCACGGCGTCGACCAACTTCGACATCAAAGGCCATTCGCTCATTGCCGGTTTAGAATACGAGCAGCGCTTCGACCGCAGCTTCGGCGTTGCCTCTTCAGCGCTGTGGACGCTCATGCGCAACCTGCAAAACGACCACATGCGCGAACTTGATTTAGAAAACCCCATCCTGGTGTACCGCGACGGGGTGTTCCAAGACACCATTTTCTACAACCGCGCGATTGACTTGACCAAGCCGCGCGCGTTCGACCGCAACCTGCGCCGCAAGCTCGGTTGGGATCCCGACGGCAAGGACCAGCGCCTGCTCGACATCGACAACATTTCGCCCGACGACTTCCAGAACTACGGCGGACTTTCGCTCTTCTCGGCCCAGGAGTTGGTTAACCCCGGCGGAACATCCTACGTAAGCTACTTCGGCTACGACTACACCGGCCAGCTGCAGCCGGGGAACCCGACGTTGGCCGACTTCTTCAAGGCCACCGACGCCAGCGGCAACCGCACCTACCCCGTGCGCGCCTTCCAGCCCATTTACATGGCAGGATACATTCAGGACCAGTTCACGTTTGAAGACCTCTTCTTCAACGTCGGCGTGCGCGTAGACCGCTACGACGCCAACCAGCCCGTGCTCCGTGATCCGTTCTCGCTCTTCCCCGCCCACACCGTGGCCGACGTCAAGGCGCGCGGCGGACTCGAGGGAAGCGACATCCCCGTTTCGATGGGCGACGACTACATGGTGTACGTCGACGACATCAAGAACCCGAAGCGCATTATTGGTTACCGCAACGGATTTGACTGGTTCAACGCCGACGGCTCACCGCAGCCAAACCCCACGGTAATTGCCAACGCATCGGGCGGTCAAGCTAAACCCTGGATTTTTGAGGAGGCCTTCTCAGATCCGAGCAACCCCAACGCTCCGGTGCTGAGCGAAAAATCGTTCCGCGACTACCGTCCGCAAGTGACGGTTAGCCCGCGTATCTCGTTCCAGTTCCCGATTTCTGAAGTGGCCGAGTTCTTCGCCCACTACGACCTTTTGGTTCAGCGTCCGACGGCGGCCCAATCGCGCTTTAATCCGTTTGATTACCAAAACTTGGTGTTTGGTAATGCTTCGGTGGTGGACAACCCAGAACTGCTCCCGCAAAAGCAAACGGAGTACGAAATCGGATTCCGCCAAAAGCTAACCGACCGCAGTGCGCTGAAGATCAACGCCTTCTACCGCGAATACCGCGACCTGATTCAGACCGTATCGGTTACCGAAGCCTACCCGGCAACCTACGTAACCTACGGCAACCGCGACTTCACGACGTCAAAGGGCTTCAGCTTCCAGTACGACCTGCGCCGCGTGGGCAACGTTCAGATGAACGCTCAGTACTCGCTGTCGTTTGCCGACGGCACGGGTTCAGGTGCCGAGTCGGGCCTCTCGCTAGCGCGTACCGGCTTGCCGAACATCCGCTACATCGTTCCGCTTGATTACGACCAGCGCCACAACCTGTCGGGCAACATCGACTTCCGCTACGGTCAGGGTGTGGACTACAACGGACCCGTATGGGGCAAGGTGAAGGTGTTTGAGAACGCCGGCGTGAACATGCTGGCCACGGCTGGTTCGGGCTTCCCGTACTCTCGCCGCGTGCGCGCCTACTCGCTGATTGAGTCAGCTGCTCCGGTTGTGGGCTTGCTCAACGGTTCGCGCTTGCCTTGGCAGTTCCGCGTCGACATGACCGCCAACAAGGTGTGGTACTACAACAAAGGCAAGAACAACTTTGAAGTGTACCTCCAGGTGCTCAACGTGCTCAATGCCGCCAACGTACTCGGAATTTACCCCTACACAGGATCGCCCGACGACGACGGCTACCTTTCTTCGCCGCAGGGCCAGCAAGCCATTGCGTTCACGGCCAACGCCCAAGCGTTCTCTGATCTGTACACCATGCGAATGGTCAACCCCACCAACTTCTCTACGCCGCGCCTGCTTCGTTTGGGCGTTCGTTTAGGTCTGTAATAGCATTATGTCCGTTATGAACAAGCACCTCCTTTTCTTCGCAGCTTCTGTACTCGGTTTCACGGCGATGGCCCGTGAAGATGTGGGTACGACTTCTGGCAAAACCACCCGCTCCAACAAGACCGTGGAGGAACTTTGCCAGCCTTCGCGCGCCCAGTCCGACTTGAACATCAACAACGTTCGCACGACCATCCTCGGTGGAGGCGATATGTGGTGGGACCTCAACGTAGCCCGCTACGAAGTTCCGAAGGGCAGCAACCGCCACTCCATGTTTGCCGGTTCGCTTTGGCTGGGTGGACTTGACGAGGGTAACCAGCTCAAGCTGGCGGCCATGACCTACCGTTCGCGCGGTAACGACTTCTGGCCCGGTCCGCTTTCAACCGACGGCCTGGCCTCGGTAACGAAGGAGGTCTGCGATAAGTACGACCGCCACTGGATCATTACGCGCGAGCAGGTTGAGATGCACCGCGGATGGCTGCTGTGCAAAAACGATCCTGACTGCGACGTCGCGGCAAAGTACCCCGGATACGAGGGCAGCATCCCCGACATCATCAAGAACTGGCCTGCGCACGGCGTTGAGGGCGAACTTCCCTACACCTTGGCACCGTTCATTGACCTCGATGGCGACGGACGCTACGACTACAACGAGGACTACCCGGCCTACGACCTGGACCGCGCCTACGACTGCCGCTTGAAGGAGACCGACATCCTCTACGGCGACCAAACCATTTGGTGGGTTTACAACGACCGCGGTAACGTGCACACGGAGACCAACGCTGGAGCCATGGGCTTCGAGATTCGCGCACAGGCTTTTGCCTTTGCGACGAACGACGAAATCAACAACATGACGTTCCAGAACTACCGGATCATCAACAAGTCGACGTTCCGCCTTACGAACACCTACTTTTCTACGTGGTTTGACGCCGACCTGGGTAACTACCTCGACGACATCATCGGTTCAGACATCCCGCGCGGACTTGGGTTTGTGTACAACGCCGACATCAACGACGAAGGCCCGATCGGCTACGGCATGAATCCGCCGGCTATTGGCTTTGACTTCTTCCAGGGTCCGTTCGCCGACTACTTTGACGGACGCGACAACGACCGCGACGGATGCATCGACGGCGTGCGCGACGCCAACGGAGTCTGCATTCCCGAAAACCCCGTGACGGGCGTTAACGAGCGCATCATCATGTCGGGCTTCATGTACTACAACAACACGAGCTCAGCTTTCTCGGGCAACCCCAACAACGCCTCAGAATTCTACAACTACATGCAGTCGCGCTGGAAGAACGGCAACCCGCTGGTGGTTGAGACGCCGTGCGGACCTGGCTGCACCGGAAACGGTGACGGGTTCACGGCAGACGGTTCGGGCCTCGCGACCCTGTTTGCCTACCCGGGAAACACGTTTGATACAACGGGCGTGACCGAGCCGATTGCCGACCAAAACTGGTTTGAATCTCCCAACAACCAGCAAGACAAGCGCGGACTGCACAACGCTGGTCCGTTCTCGCTGGCTCCGGGTGCCTTGAACTTCATTACGACCGGTGCCGTTTGGGCGCGCAACACCAACGATCCAGGCCCCTTGTACTCTGTGGAACGCGTAATCATCGCCGACGACAAGGCCCAAAGCCTGTTTGACAACTGCTTCCAGATCTTGAACGGCCCCGACGCGCCCGACATGGAGATTCAGGAGCTCGACCGCTCCGTGGTGCTGATGCTTTCGTACCGCGACGGCCAAAACAACGACAACTTCGACTACCAAGAGATCGATCCGTTGATTCAAGCCAACGACAACACCTACAAGTTTGAAGGCTTCCAGATTTACCAGCTCAAGAACGCTAACGTGTCGATGGCCGACCGCTACGACCCGAGCCAGGCGCGCCTGATCGCCCAATGCGACGTCAAAAACGGCGTGAGCCGTCTGATCAATTGGGAACTGAATCCAGATTTGGAACTGCTGGTGCCCCAAGACATGACGATTTCGTCCGATAACGACGGTATTCGCACCTCGTTCCACGTGACCGAAGACGCCTTTGCTACCGGTACCGACCGCCGTCTGGTCAACCACCGCGAATACTACTTCTCCGTGGTTGCATACGCCTACAACGAGTACGAGAAGTTTGACCAAGTGCTTACTCCGGGAGGCCAGCGCCGCCCCTACTTGGCGGGCCGCAACAATGTGAAGAAGTACGTGGGTATTCCGCACCAGGTGAGTGCAGAAGCCAACGGTACCATTCAGATGGCCAAGTACGGCGACGCACCGATCATTACCCGTATCGAGGGAATGGGCAACGGCGGAACGCAGCTTGCGCTTACCGAAGAGTCAGAAAATGCGATTGTGACAAACTTCCGCCTCGACCAAACGGTGTACCAAGCGGGCAACGGTCCGGTGAACATTAAGGTCGTGGACCCCCTTCGCGTGAAGTCGGGTAACTACACGATGACGTTTAGCGGAACCAATGCCAACGCCACGTGGACGATTGAAGACGAAGACGGAAACGTTGTGGCTACCTCAGCAGGTTCGATTTCGTTCCTCGTTGAGCAGCTGGTGCCTGAATTGGGCATTTCGGTGGACATTCGCAACCAAGAAGCGCCGGGCAACGACGTCGATAACCTGCGCAACCAGAGCATTCTCGGGGGCGAAGTGGTGTACGAAGACGCGACGAAGCCTTGGCTGTCGGGTGTGGCCGACGATGCCAGCTACGGTCCGACCAACTGGCTTCTCGCGGGCAATAACGAGGTTACCACGCCACCGGGGTCGTTCTACAAGGATTTCCCGGGCGACAGCAAGTCGCGCTTCTCAACCATCGTCGGTGGAACTTGGGGACCATTTGCCTATGCGAGCTTCTTGGGCCGCGGACTCTCCGGAGGCAACACCATTTGGGGTATGGGACCGGCCGACTCATCGATGAGTGCCTTCACCGCCCGCATGAGCCCCACGGAACTCCACAGCGTCGACGTTGTCTTCACCGACGACCGCTCGAAGTGGACCCGCGTTCCGGTGTTTGAAATGGGTGACGACGCTTCGCTGAACGCAGGCGGAACCCGCAAGTGGCGCTTGCGCTCAGACCTCGGGTGGGATCTTGTGAACGGCGAACTGGTGCGCAGCACGACGACCACGGGCTGGTCGTGGTTCCCCGGTTATGCGATTGACCTCGAAACGGGTACGCGCCTCAATATTGCGTTTGGCGAAAACAGCTGGATGATCGGCGACCGTGGCAACGACATGCTGTTCAACCCCACGAGCCGCGAGCGTTCGCAGTTGGCAGACAACGTCACTGGTGGGTACCGATTTGGTGGCCAGCACAATTTGTACATTCTCGGACCCTACTTGCAGTCGGGCTTAACCCGTACGCCGCTGGATTACGCCGGTTCCGACGAGACCGAGAATCCGCTCTACGCCGACTTCGGCAACATGAGCAACATTTTGAGCCGCAACCGCGTAACGAAGTCGCTGATGTGGGTGTCGATTCCGCTTATGGAGCCGCGTTTTAATAACGCCAACCTGTATGAGCCGCGCACGTCGCCCAACGGCTTGCCGTCGGTGGCTCGCGTCAAGATTCGCATGGCCCGCCCGTACGAGCGCTACGTGACCGACAACTCGAACAACGGTAACCCGAAGTACCTGTTTAGCACCGCCAACGCAGCAACCGTTACCGGAGACTCGCTGACGGCTAAAAACGCCCTGGCAACGGTACGCGTGGTGCCCAATCCGTACTACAGCATTAGCCAGTACGAGACGTCGCAAAACGACAACCGAGTTAAAATCACCAACCTACCTCCGCGCTGTACCGTGTCGATTTACTCGACCGACGGTTCGTTGGTACGCACGATGCGCAAGGACAACAGCGACACGTGGATGTACTGGGATTTGACCAACAACTACCAAGTTCCGATTGCGAGCGGTGTGTACTTGATTCACATTGATGCTCCGGGCATTGGGCAAACCATCGTTAAGTGGTTTGGTACCATGCGTCCGTTCAACCCAACTGGCTTCTAAGACCGAGAGATGATGAAAAAGATTTTAGCTACCGCCACGCTGCTCGCTGCAGCCTCGGCTTTTGCAGGCAACCCCGTTCGTTCAGGGTCTGCGGGTGCTTCAGAACTGCTCGTGAATCCCTGGGCACGCACTGCGGGCTGGGGTGAGGGCAACACGGCCAACGTCCGGGGTTTTGAGGGCCTTTATGGCAACGTCGCGGGCATCGCACGCATCGACGGCCTCCAAGCTGGCTTTGCCAACACCCAGTGGTTGGTGGGCAGCGGTATCTCGCTCAACGCCGGGAGCCTCATTACGCCTACGGGCAACGGAGGTGTACTGGGTATTCACATGAACAGCATGAACTACGGCGACATCGAGGTTACCACTGAGGACCAGCCAGATGGCGGTCTAGGCTCGTACCGCCCGTCGGCTACCGTAATTGGGATTGCGTACGCCAAGAAGTTCACCCAGAGCATCTTTGGCGGTATCAACATCAAGCTCTACAACTCTACGATCAACAACCTCAGCGCCACCGGTGTGTGCTTTGATGCTGGGGTTCAGTACGTTCCCAAGGACATTAAAGATTTTGCATTCGGCATTACCATGCGCAACATCGGTCCCTCGTTTTCGTACCGCGGAGATGGATTGAGCATCGTTCTACCGGTTCCCACAGGCCTGTACACCAACAGCTTCCAGAACCGTTCTGAGGACTTTGAGCTTCCTACGCAACTGGCGATTGGCGCAAGCAAGGGTTTCACCCTGATGGAGGGACACAAGCTTACGCTCGCCGGCAACTTTATCTCAAATTCGTTCAAGAAGGACCAGTTCACGGTGGGCGCGGAATACGCCTACAAGGAGCTCTTCGCCCTTCGTGCAAGTTGGGCGCAGTTTGACAACCGCTTTGATGCCCTGCGCACCGAAGCGCTCACGGGTCCGGCGGCAGGCTTCACGTTCAACATTCCGATGGGCGACGGCAAGCTGGATTTGAGCTACGCCTACCGAATGACGAATACCGCGTTTGGCGGAATCCACACCGTTGGCACCGCAATTGTACTGTAAAGCGAACTAGGTTTTCGACTGAGAAGGCCTCCACGCGGAGGTCTTCTTCGCTTTTAACCCCTATTGATTATGTCCGTTTCGTACTACACTCCCGAAGGATTTAAGAAGCTCAAAGAAGAGCTGGAGCACTTGCGCAGCGTGGAGCGTCCGCGCATTTCAGAGCAGATTGCCGAAGCGCGCGACAAAGGCGACTTGAGCGAAAACGCCGAGTACGACGCTGCCAAGGAGGCGCAAGGCCTACTTGAAATGAAGATTTCGAAGATGGAAGAGCTCGTAGCCAATGCGCGCATCGTCGACGAATCGCAGTTCGACACGTCGAAGGTGCTCATTTTGTCCAAAGTCACGGTGCGAAACCCGGTGAACGGTGCGACCATGAAGTACACCTTGGTCAGCGAGCAAGAAGCCGATTTGAAGTCCGGCAAAATCTCGGTAAACTCGCCCATTGGCAAGGGTTTGCTTGGAAAGGCCGCTGGTGAAGTTGCCGAGATACAGGTTCCGAGCGGAATTATGAAGCTCGAAGTGGTTTCGATCGAACGCTAGGCCATGGCAAGTATTTTTTCGCGAATTATCGCCGGGGAAGTTCCCTGCTACAAAGTAGCTGAAACCGAGGCGGCCTTTGCGTTCTTGGACATTCGCCCGCTTACCCACGGGCATACGTTGGTCGTACCCAAAACCGAGGTTGATAGCCTTTTTGAGCTTCCAGAAGCCGATTACCAGGCCGTTTTTGATTTAGTTCGTGCCGTCGCCGAAGCCCAAAAAGCCGTAATACCGTGCAATCGGGTAGGGCTTAGCGTGCTCGGTTTTGAAGTCCCCCACGCCCACGTTCATGTGGTTCCGCTGCGCAGCGAAGCGGATTTAAATTTTGCCAACCCCAAGCTGCAGCTCGAGCCTGAGGAATTCGTGGAGCTGGCGCACCGCCTTCAGAGCGCGCTGGAAGTTCCGAGCATTTAATTTTTTTATAGGCGCCTTTGGGTCAGGGTATTGGATTTTTTTCTAAATTCCGCATACCTAAACTTTAAACGCACTTATGATGAAGAAAATCCTACACCTTTTAGGGCTGGTGCTCTTGACGGCGGGGGCTGCACAGGCCCAAGTGGTCTTGAACATCATGTCTCCGAGCTCCATTCAAGGCGGCTTGACCCACACGAACAACGGAAACTCGACGGGCTGGGGCCTTGCGGACCTTCTGAACCCGGCCGATGCGGTACTTGATACCGTGGTGGTGATGGACGACAGCACCGCCGGCGTAAATACGGTGGTGGGAACCGACCCCAACACCGGCAACGCCTACCCGGGCATTCCGCTTAAGTACGAGGGCTGCAACCTCGATACCACTTCGGCCTGGCAGACCAACCGCCTCGCGGGTAAAATCGTGCTGATCTCGCGCGGAACCTGCGAATTCGGCCTCAAGGTCTACCTCGCGGAGCGCGCAGGCGCCCGTGCCGTCATTTTGTACAACCGCGACAACGCCCAACTGAACGCGGGACCGGGTGCCTACGGCAGCTTTGCAACCATTCCGTTTGCGATGATTGCGCGTCCCGACGGCGATATGCTCCGCACGGCCATTGAAAGCGGACAAACCGTTGTAGCCTTCTTGGGCAACAAGATCGGTGCGTTCCCCAACGACATGAGCATTTCGCCCACAGAGGCGATGTACCCGCCGGCTCTGGCGGTTCCGTCGATGATCGCACAAGACACCAGCGACTTCAAAATGAAGTTGGGCTTTTGGACCCGCAACGACGGTTCAGCCAACCAAGCTAACGTTATCGCAAGCGTAACCGTAAAGCGCGGTGCCACGACCGTTTACACCATGTCGACGTCGTCGTTCCCGTTGAACTCTGGTGACTCGAGCTACATCACGTTCCCGCCGTTCCAACTCAACGGCTACCCCTTGGGCGCTTATGAGGTGAACTACAACGTCAACGTAGCCAACGAATCGTTCCCGCTCGACAACAACATCGATTTTGCCTCGGTCATCAACGACAGCATCTTCAGCTACGCCCGCGTAGACGGAAGCACGCTCGAGCCACTGGACAACAACTCGTTCAAGTCGTCGAGCTTCACCTCGTCGTGGGGCATGTGCATTCACTTCCGCCACCCGCAGGCCGACCGAATGCTGCTTAAGGGCGTACGCTTTGCCGGATGGTCCAACACCGACACGATCATCGGACGCTCGGTGGATATTTCGGTAGACGAGTGGTTTGACACGTTCACCGACTTGAACGACCCGAACTGCGCCGTGACCAACACTTCGCCGGTGGCCTTGGAGAGCTACACCTACGCAACCAACGCGCAGGACAGCATGGTGACGCACCTGTTCACGGATCCGATTGAACTCGACAACAACCAGCGCTACATCGTGTGCGTGAACACGTCAGACGCTGACCTGTACCTCAACCACTCGACGGCGGTGGCCTACCAGCTTAACGACGTTACGGCGGGCGAACAACCGCGCGAAATGGTGCGTTCCGACAACAACTGGTTTGTGCGCGGATTCAGCGGCAACGTGATTCCGACCCTGCAGCTGATCATGGAGCAAAACACGTCAGGCGTGCCTGAGGAAGTGGTGGTGGACGCCCTGGTGTACCCCAACCCCGCGCAGCACATGGTGTACCTGAAGCTCAACGGGTTTGTTCCCACTGCGGGCGTATCGGTGTACGACCTGAACGGTGCCTTGGTGCTTCAGGCCAACCAAGCTTCAGTGGTGGATGGCGAGCTTGCCCTTGACGTGAGCGGACTTCCCAGCGGAGCCTACGTCGTGGTAGCCCCCGGAGCCAGCCACGAGCTGCGTGCCAACGTGGTGGTTACCCACTAAGTTCGGTCGCTTTAGTACGAAGAAACCCGGCGGAAACGCCGGGTTTTTTTGTGCTTTGCCTAGGGCCAAGGGGGCCGTGATACCGCATCGTGCGGCAGGTTATTCGGCGGCTCGGTCGGGGTTTTGGGCCAAAAACTGCGCCCAGGAGGAGGAACGGGGTGAACCCTTCTTTTTTGCCGGGAGCGAACCCGAGACCGCGCTGCTCAAGACCGCGGCCCGATCGACCGTTAACGCATGGCACGCGGCGACGGCCAGGGCGTCGGTGGCGTCAAGGGCCCGCTTGGGATCGTCGGGAAGGTGGAACATGCCCGCCAAAAATCCGGCGAGTTGTTCCTTAGACGCGGCTCCTCGCCCCGAGATTCGGCGCTTGACCACGGCGGGCGGATATTCCGCCACCGTAAGGCCGCGGCGCAGGCCAGCACTGAGTACCACTCCTTGGGCGCGACCTAGCTTGAGCATCGACTGCACGTTTTTGCCAAAAAAAGGGGCTTCGACAGCAACAGCATCGGGCTGAAACCGGTCCAGGAGTTCTTCGACGGCCCTCAAAATGTCGCCGAGGCGCTCTACCGACTCTTTGGCGGCTGAAAACTTCACGCTCCCCAGGTCCACGAGGCTCATTGCCGAGCCGTCGCGGTCGATTACGCCGAAGCCCATTACCACGGTACCCGGATCGATGCCTAAAACGCGCTGCTTCATGCGGCGGGATGCCCGCTGGCACGCATGCTCTGGGCAGTGGGAGCTTGAAAGAGGTGCAGCCCGAAGCTGGGTACTGCGGCGATCAGGTGGTCAAAAAGGTCGGCGGCAACGGCTTCGTAGTCTTCAAAAACAATCGTGGTTGCAAAGCAGTAGATTTCGAGCGGAATTCCCTCGCCCTGCATGGCGAGCTGGCGGACCATAATGCTTTGCTTTTTAGAGACCTTGGGGTGCTCCTGTAGGTAGGCTTCAGCATAAGCCCTAAAAACGCCCAAGTTGGTCATGTGGCGGCCGTTGACGGGGTGGGTTTTGTCGGCGCCATGTTCTGAATTGTGCGCCGCGATTTCGAGTTCGCGGGCGTCGAGGTAGGACTGTACGCGCTGAATTTTGCGGAATTCTTGAAGTTCCGCCTCGTCGATAAAGTGCACGCTCTCGAGGTCAATGACCATGCTTCGCTTGATGCGCCGCACTTTAGAAAGGCGCATTCCGCGCCAGTTAACAAACGAATCGGTGACAAAGGCCTTGGCGGGAACCGACGAAATGGTGTTGTCGAAGTTTTTGATTTTGACCGTGGTTAAGTCGATGCTCACCACGTCGCCGTCGACGCCAAATTTCTCAAAGGTGATCCAATCGCCTTTTTTAACCAGGTCGTAGAGTACGATTTGAAAGTTGGCGAGGAGTCCGTTGATGGCGTCCTGAAAGATCAGCACGAAGATGGCGGTGGCGCCGGCGAGGGCCCCGAGGATGCTGGCGAGGGAGGTGTTGGAAAGTACCGAGATGACGGCCAGTCCGCCAATGAGCCACGACAAGAAGAGGACGACCGAGAGCAGGGTGCGCACCGGCTTGTCTTTGAACGAGTCGAGCTCCTCCACCACGTGCGACGACGCGCGGGCGGCTCGGTTGATCACAATTACAATCTGGTAAATGAGTACGATTCCGAGGAATTTATCAAGCGGAGCCACCCATTTGGGCAAATCTTCGAAGACTACCGGCAGGAAGCCCCGAATGATCATGGTCGGAAGAATGTGGACTACGGCCTGAAAGACGCGCTCTTTAAAAAAGTGGTCGTCCCAAGTGGCTTTGCTGCGCTCTACTGCGCGGCGAATGATCGAAACCACGATGCGGCGCACGAAGAAGTCAGCGAGGAGGCTGGCGACGACCAAGACGCCCAGGTCGATGAGCACCGTTAAGCTGCTGATCCACCAATCGCTAAGTCCGCTTCGATCTAAAAAAGAGTGGGTCCAGTGCCCGGGGTTGATTGCGTCCATACTGCAAAGGTAGCAGCCTAATCTATTGGGGCGCAGCGGGGCTCCGCGGTTATTTGGTCGACGGAGGCCATAAAAAAACCGGCTCCGAGGAGCCGGTACCGCGAAGCGTTCCCGAGGGCATTTTGGACGAAGAAACCCATATCACCTTAGGGCCCCCGGTGCTACGAGATGGGGTTTAGTCTTCGCGAACCACCAGCACCGGGTATTCGGTATGGTAGGCGAGGGCCGTGCTCGTGCGGGCCTTAAAGGCATCGCGCAACCAATGGTGGCGGCGCGCAACGACAATAATTCCGTGGGCTTTGGCGCGCCGAGCGGCCTCATAAATGCCCGTTTCGACATCTTGGGCGACGATGAGGTGGCGTTCGGTACCCGAAAAGTTTTGGTCCGCAAACGATAAGAATCCGGCAGCGGGCGCATCACCTTGGGTGCCCTCTTCAACGTGGGCAATCGCCAGGTCCGCGCCGCTTTGGGCGACAAAAGACTTGAGCCAAGTCAGGGCCTTGGGGTTGCGGTCGTCGTGAAGGTCAGAGGCGTACAGCCACTTAATCGACGCGCCCCTAGGCCAGTGGCATCGCGACGGAACGACCAATACCGGTTGGCGCGAGGCGTGAAGTACCGAAACGGCGTTGCTACCCAAGAGAACTTCGGACCATCCGCTCGCTCCTTGGCTGGCCATCACAACCATCGAATCGGGATGGTCTTCAGCCCGCTGGTGCAGCTCTTGGGCCAAACCGTTGTAGGCGCAGTGGCCTTCGGCATCCAGTTCGGTTTGGGCGGTGAATTCGCTTAACCATTCGGCCATGTCCTGCTGGCAGCGCTCCTTGATGGCCGACAAAAGGCTGTCGGTCATGGCTTCGGAACGGTAGGGCATTTGGTACGTGTGAATGAACTCGAGCGGCGCATTCAGCGAAACGGCCAACTGCTGGGCGACCGGGAGGGCCGCACGGCTGTTGCCTGAAAAGTCCGTAGGAAAAAAGATGCGGTTCATGCTGGGTTTTAGCAAATCAAGGATGGTGAGGCTTGGGTAAAATTCCGCCCTTCAGTACCCGAGGACAATGATTTTTATCAGATTCCGAAGGGGCGGCAAATTTTTGAAACGTGGCCCTGGGCGGCGGGCGGAAGCCAAGGTTCCGCAGCCCTAACGAGGAGCCAAACAGCCATCAATGCCATGATGGCGCGCATCACGTGCGGATTGAGCAGGCGCTGGCGCCATAAGGGGCGCTGGGCGAGCCAAGCAAATCCCCAAAGGGGTAGCGCGGTGGAGGCAGAAAATCCGAGGATGAACAACGTTCCGGCACCCGAACCCAAGCTGGCGCTCGCCGTCGCAGCGGCCCACACGGCGGGGCAGGGCAAGAGCCCGTTGCCGAGGCCAAGCACGGCCGACCGCACGGGCCACGACCACCGAGTAGCCACCGGCCACCACGGTCGGGCTGCGTTCAGGCGCGACGCCGTGCTGCATCGGGGCCGGTCCGGCTGCAGGGCCTGCACGAGCAGGTACACCCCCGCGGCGGACGCGAGCATCGAGGTGAGGGGCGTCCAGAGCTTCATCACCCCGACGAGCAAAAAGCTGACGGCCACGTAGCCCAGTGCGCGAAAGGCATGGTAAATCGCCTGCTGGGCGGCGGGTTCGCGCCGACGCTGGGCCTGCCACGCCAGCGGTCCGCACATGGCAAAGCAGTGCGGGGCTTGGCTAAGCCCCAATGCGCTACCGCTAACTACTGCCCACCACATTAGCGCGGACCGTAAAATTGGGTGGTTACCACGTCGGCGACCTGGCCGTTTACCCAAACTTCGATTTTGAGCGGAGTTTCGGATCCCGTAACCACTTCTTTGGGCAGGTACACGAGCATTGAGCCTTTGGCGAGCCCTTGGGTAGTTATGGCGTAGTGCTTTGATCCTACGGTTTCAAGCCGTCCGCCTTGGGGGCTGGCCAACCTAAGCTCCAGCACCGCGTCTTTGGGCGTTTTGTTAATGACTTTAAACGTGTAAACGTTGGAGAACTCGGTTCCGCGGTCCTGAAACATAAGACCCGGGGCGCGCAGAATGGTGGCCTCGACGGGAGCGCGAAAGAGCAGCAGGGTAAACCACAGCAGCGTCACGGCGCCGACAACGATGCCGTAGGCCTTCATGCGCGGTGTGACCTTCCAGGGTTCGCGCGACGTGATTTCGTTTTCTGATGCGTACCGAATCAGGCCGCGTTCTTGGCCGGTTTGGTCCATGACGGAATCGCAGACGTCAATGCACGCCGTACAGCTGATGCACTCCAGCTGGGTTCCGTGGCGAATGTCAATACCCGTAGGGCAGACCTGTACGCAGAGGCCGCAGTCGACGCAAGCGCCTTTGCCTTCGGCGGCCCGGTCTTCGCCTTTGCGAAACCGGCTGCGGAGTTCGCCCCGAATGCGGTCGTACGCAATGACCAGGGAGTTTTTATCTAAGAGCACCCCCTGTAGGCGGCCGTAGGGGCACACAATCAGGCAAACCTGTTCGCGAAACCACGAAAACACAAAGAAGAACACCCCGGTGAATATCCAGATGCCTATAAATCCGCTCAAGTGGCTTGAAGGGCCGTCGGTCAGCAGTCCGACCCAGGCATCGGTACCGATGAGGTACTGCAAAAATGTGTTGGCAATCACAAAACTGACGGCCAAAAAGAGGGCGTTCTTTGCGGCGCGCTTGCTAATTTTCTCCCACGTCCAAGGGCTTTGGCGCAGTCGGATTTGGGCGTTTCGGTCCCCGTCGATCCAGTACTCAATTTGGCGAAAGACGTGCTCCATAAAGATGGTCTGGGGGCAAACCCATCCGCAAAAAAGCCGTCCGTAGGCCACGGTAAATAGGGCGATCGACAGCACGCCGAGGATCATGGTCAGCACCAAAAGGTGGAAGTCCTGGGGCCAAAAAACCTGCCCGAGCAAGATGAACCGGCGGTGCAGCACGTCCAACTGAACGAACGGCAGTCCGTTGACCCGCAGCCAGGGCATGATAAAGAGCCACGCGATCAAGGCGTAGGACGTGATTCGGCGGGGACTGACAAAGCGCCCCTTGACCACGCGCTTGGGGTGGACGTAGCGGCGCTTGCCGTCCGCATCCACCGTGAAAATTGCGTCGCGGAACTCTTCAGCCATGGCCTATTCTGCCGTTGGCGTCGCTAGCGCGGCGGCGGCGGTATCCGCCGGTGTTGCGTCGGGCGCCGTCCAAAGGCTTCCCTGAGGCTCTTTAGGGGCCGCGGGAGCCGTTCCCTGCAGGGACAGCACATAGCTCGCTACCTGCTGCATTTGCACGGGATTAAGTGTTTCTTGCCACGAAATCATCCCTTTTTCAAGCACGCCGTACTTAATCACGCCAAAAACGTCGGCAATTCCGCCCCCGTGTATCCAGTACTGGTCGGTGAAGTTCGGACCCACCAAACCTCCACCGTCGGCCGCGTGGCATGAGGCGCAGTTGTCGATAAAGATCTTCCTTCCGGCGCTTAGGGCGGCTTCGTCGGTCAACAGGGTGACCGAATTCTCGTCTACCGACATTGCGTTGGTCGCCAGGTAGGCCTCTTTGATGGCAGCCTTTTCGGCCAAATCGGTCTTAAACTCGTCGACTTGGCGCGGACCCGACATCACGTGAAAGTACCCAAGGTACCCGATGCCCCAGGCAATGGTGACATAAAACCCCCAAACCCACCACGGCGGAAGATTGTTGTCCAGCTCCTTGATGCCGTCGTAGTCGTGGTCGAGCATGATGTCGCGCTCCTGCTCCACCGGAACCGACGCCCACAACGCCTTGTTTTCGGTGTTCCAGTTAAACCAGGACCTGCGCGCAGAAGCGGGCTTGGGCGCTTCCTTGATGCCCAGTTTTATCTTCAGCAAATTGATCGTCTGAAGCACCGAATAGGCCGTGAACAACGACAAAAGGAGCGTCAGCAAGGCAAGCACGTGCACGGGTTCAAACACCCAGCGGGTAAATTCAATGGCGGTCATGGTCGTCGGCAGATTTTAGGTCGTTGGATTCAAGGGGAAGGGCGCTCCATCCCTCGACGTCGCTGCGGCGCAAGCGCAGGGCGTACCAGGTTACACCCAAAAAAAAGAGGAGGAAGACGAACAGCGCGGTGATGGGGTACCACGAAGCACCCTGAACGTCGGCAAAAAACTTGAGCATTCGTCCCATGGCTTACTTCATTAGGGCATCAAGTTCCTCTTTGGGAGCTAGCTTGATGTCAGTTCCGAGGCGCTGCAGGTAGGCGATTAGGGCGACGATTTCTTCGTTCGGGTGCACCTTAATCGTCGGGTCTGCATTGAGGTCGGCGGCAAGTGCCGCGGCCTGGGCGTACCGAAGGCGGTCGGCATTTGCGATCTCTTCGTCGGTGTAGGGCACGCCCAAACCATGAAGCACCTTCATCTTTTGGGCCGTGTAGGCCGTGTCCAGCGTTGCATCGCGTCCGTCGGCACTAAACAACCACGGATAGCGGGGCATTATCGAGCCCGGAGACATCGACGTCGGATCCCACATGTGGTTGTAGTGCCAGCTGTTGGGGTACTTTCCGCCTTCGCGGTGCAAGTCGGGCCCAGTGCGCTTCGATCCCCACAAGAAGGGGTGGTCGTACACAAACTCGCCACCCTGAGACGGCAACTTATCAACGGGGTCGTAGCGCTGCACCTCGCTCGCAAACGGGCGGATCATTTGACTGTGGCACGCGTTGCAGGCTTCGCGGATGTACAAATCACGTCCTTCAAGCTCGAGCGGCGTGTAGGGCTTCACCGTACTGATCGTCGGAATGTTGCTCTTCACCATTAACGTGGGCACGATCTCAATGATTCCGCCAACCGCAATCACGACGGTAGACCAAATCGCCAACTGAACGGGTCTGCGTTCAATCCAGCGGTGCCAGTGCTCGCCTTGGTGCTTTTGGTGCGGAACGAGCGCCGGAGCCTGAGCCTCTTCGTTGGCGATGAGGTCGCCCTTAACGCCCGTCTTGAAGATGTTGAAAATCATGACGACAATGCCCGTGATGTACAGGGTTCCGCCAAAGGCGCGCAGCGCATACATCGGAATAATTTGCGTCACGGTCTCAAGGAAGTTGCCGTACACCAGCGTGCCTTCGGGCGAAAATTCCTTCCACATTAAGCTTTGGGTAAACCCAGCCACGTACATCGGTAAAGCCCAGAAAATCAATCCAGTAGTGCCCAACCAGAAGTGCCAGTTGGCCATTTTTTCAGAGTAGGCGCCGTTCTTCCACATGCGCGGAATCAGCCAGTAGATCATTCCAAAAGTTAGAAAGCCGTTCCAACCCAGGGTTCCGACGTGCACGTGAGCTGGAATCCAGTCGGTGTAGTGTGCAATGCTGTTGAGCCACTTAGTCGAAAGGAGCGGACCCTCAAACGTGGCCATTCCGTAGGCCGAAACACCCACCACGAAGAACTTGAGGACGGCGGAATCGCGCACGCGGTCCCAGGCTCCGCGCAGCGTCAGCAGGCCGTTAATCATACCGCCCCACGATGGAGCGATCAGCATAATGGAAAACACGGTTCCGAGGTTTTGAGCCCAGTCGGGCAACGCTGTGTAGAGCAAGTGGTGCGGTCCCGCCCAGATGTAAATAAAAATCAGCGCCCAGAAGTGAATGATCGACAGGCGGTACGAGTACACCGGACGCTCGGCAGCGCGCGGCATGAAGTAGTACATCAAGCCCAAGAACGGCGTGGTCAAAAAGAACGCCACGGCATTGTGGCCGTACCACCATTGAACGAGCGCGTCCTGAACGCCGGCGTAGACGCTGTAGGATTTCAAAAAATTCACCGGAATGGCCAAGCTGTTAAAAATGTGCAGCACGGCTACCGTAACAAACGTGGCGATGTAGAACCAAATAGCCACGTACAGGTGGCGCTCGCGGCGCTTGAGAATGGTCCAAATCATGTTCACGCCAAAGACCACCCAAACCAGCGCAATCAGCAGGTCAATGGGCCACTCAAGCTCCGCATACTCTTTGGATGAAGTGATGCCCAGCGGAAGGGTAACGACCGCCAATACAATGATCAGCTGCCAGCCCCAAAAGTGGATTTTGGATAGGAGGTCGCTGGCCATGCGCGTCTTCAGCAAGCGCTGCAGCGAGTAGTAGACCCCCGTAAAGATGGCGTTGCCAGCAAACGCAAAAATGGCGCCGTTGGTGTGCAGGGCGCGGAGCCGTCCAAACGTCAGCCACGACGTGTCGGCGTTGAGCACGGGGAAAACCAGCTGCAGCGCAATGGTCAAGCCCACCAAGAGGCCGATGAGGCCCCAGAGCACCGTAGCGAGCAGAAAATTCCGCGTCGTACGGTTGTCGTAGTAAAACGTTTCAAGTGCTTGGCTCATGGTTCTAAACGGGATTTAGGTTCGTGGTTGCGTTCGGAGTCGGTTGTGCCGTCGTCAAGGGCGCGCACAGCTGGAGAAGTGGTATCGTCGTACTGACCCTTTGAAACAGAGCGCAAAAAGCCAAGCAGAAAAAGGCCTGCCAGCAAAAGGCTCACGGGAATCATCAGGTAGAACGCGCTCATTCGTCAGGTATATGGGTACAGCATCAAAATTCCGAGGGCCTCATCGTCCGAACTATGACAATTGTCAGTTCAATCGGATCTGGTCACTGGTTGGTCGGTGCCGCTGCGCGGCTCGATGGCGGAACTGCACCGCGCGCACAAGAAACCAGAAACCAGTAGCTACAGCGTCAACGAGCCAAGCGTGATTTTTAGTCCGCCGTGCTATAAATCCGCCTTGCCGCCCGCTCGGTCAGCCAAAACGAAAGCCCCACCACGCTCAAACTGCTAATCGGCATGAGTATGGCTGAGGTAAGCGGAGTGAGCAGCCCTTGCACCGCGAAGCTCAAGCCCACGACATTGTACACCAGGCTAAGACCAATGTTCCAGCGCACGGCGCGCATTCCTTCGCGAGCCATTTGGCGCATGCGCGCGAGCTGGGGCAACGCTGAACCCTGAAGCAGCACATCGCAGGCTGGAGCAAAGTGCAGCGCGTCTTCGGCGATGGATATTCCTACGTCGCTTTGGGCCAAGGCGCCAGCGTCGTTGAGGCCGTCTCCGACCATAGCGACCGTGTAACCCTCTGACTGGCGATCCTTAATAAACTGCAGCTTGTCGTGCGGGCGTTGGGCAAATCGATGCTCCGTTCCTTGAGGCAAGAGCTGTTCAAGCTCAGCGCGTTCGCGGTCATCGTCACCCGTCAAAAGGGCCATGCGGTCGGGCTTCAAGGCATCGAGTCCGCGCGCGAGGCCAGGGCGGAACACTGATTCCGGTTTGAGCCAACCTTCGGCCAGCTGAGCGCCGTCCCAGCGCCAGGATACACCGCGCGGAACCGCTCCCGCGGCGATGCCGGTAAATGCGGGAGAACCCAGGCGAATGCGACCATCTTGGAATTCCGCCTCAAGGCCTTGGCCCAGGTATTCGCGCACCTGTAGCCCTTCGGTGACCGCCCCCGATGACCAATGCGCCCACAGCGACCGACTTACTGGGTGAGCGGATTGCCGCACCATTGCGGCCAGCACCGGCCGAAGTTCGGCGGGTACGGGCGAAGACTCCGTCCACGTCTGCTGGGCGGGCTCGGTAAGGGTTCCTGTTTTGTCGAGCACCCAAAAGTCCACCTTGGCGAGGCGCTCCAGCGTGTCGGTGGCCTTGACAAAGGCTCCGTGGCGCCCCATCAACCGGATGGTATGTCCCAAACTGAACGGGATCGCCAGGGCCAGCGCGCACGGGCAGGCAACAATGAGCACCGAGGTGACGATCCACACCACGTGCGACGGATCGTGCCAGCCCCAAAACATTCCCGCGGCCAACGCGATCAGCAAAATCCGCCCGGTAAACAACTGGCCGAGCCGGTCGATCCATCGCGCCACCTTGGGACGGTCAATTCCGTGCTCCGAAGACCAGAGCGACGTCAAGTAACTCTGGTCCAGTCGCTTTACGACCCGAACATCGAGCGCCCCACCTACGTTTTTGGCTCCGGCGGCCACATCCGACCCAAGGTCCACCCGCTGCGGTTGGGCCTCGCCGGTGATGAACGAAAGATCTACCTCGCTTTGGCCGGCAACCACGACCGAATCCACGGGGACCAGTTCGCCGTGCCGAATGCGTAGCACATCGCCCACCTGTACCTCAGACAGCGCGACGTAAACCTCCGTTCCGCCTGAAATGCGAAGCGCCGAAAACGGAAAAAAGCTCTGGTAGTCGCGGTCAAAATTCAAGTGCGTGTAGGCCGACGTTTGAAACCACCGCCCCACCAACAAGAAAAACACGAGCCCGGCAAGCGAATCAAAGTACCCGGCGCCCTGGCCGCTCAGCATCTCGAACCACGATTGCCCAGTCAGCGCGACGATACCTAAGGCGATCGGAACGTCCATGTTGGTGGTCCGCGCCTTGAGGGCGGCCCACGCTGACTTGAAGTAGGTCTGGGCACTAAACGCCACGAGCGGAACCGACAGCGCCGCGGTAATCATTCGCATCATCGCTGCGAGACCTGACTCCGCCTCAAGCCCCATGTATTCAGGAAAAGCGAAGAGCATCGTGTTGCCAAACACAAAACCGGCAACGCCCAGTTCCAGCATCGCCCGACGGTCTCGCCGCGGACCCTCCTCATCCTGCGCCGAAGCCATGCTTAAGTCAGGCGCGTAGCCCATAAAATCCAGGCGTTCAGCGAGGTGCGAGAGCGTGGTTTCCTGCGGATTAAATCGGAGCTGTGCCTTTTTTTGGCTGAATTCTACCCGAACGTCAATCAGCCCCGGCTCCACCGACGGCCAGGTTTCAACCGCCTTCACGCACGAAGCGCAGTGCATGGTCGGCAAATGGAGCTGCACCACCGTCATTCGTTCGGATTGGTGCCGGTACAGGTGCGCGTACAAAACGGCGTCGTCAAGCGCGGCGTAGGTGCTGGGTTCCATAACAGGGTAAAATTCCGCACGTACGCTGCCTAAAAACCATGACTTTTGTCACATTTTTCGTACCTTAATAAGGCTACTTTTACCTTGATAGAAACCCAAAACCCTATCGCCATGGATCCCCTCTGCGCCACCTGCCCAACCCGGCAAAAAACGGCGTTTCGACTGCTCGACGGCGAGCAAGTCCAGACGCTGTGCGACTTTAAGCGCCACGGACACATCAAAAAAGGTGAAGAGCTCTTTACCGAGGGCCAAAACGTGCGCGGAATCTACTGCGTGCAAGACGGCCACTTTAAGCTTACCCGCCACAGTGCTTCGGGCCGCGAAACCATTGTTCGCTTCGCTTCTCCGGGCGACTTCATTGGCTACCGGGCGCTCTTGGCCCACGAGCCAATTAGCCTTTCAGCCGTCGCCATTCAAGACGCGCATGCCTGCTTTGTTCCGGCGGATGTCCTCTTGAATTTTCTCGAAGGCAACGGACCCTTTTCGCTCGAACTGCTGCGGGCTACGTGCCATGAGCTTTCTGAAGCCAACCAGCTGCTGGCGTCGCTGGCGCAAAAGACCGTAAAGCAACGCCTGGCCGAGGTGTTTTTAATGCTCCGCGCAAAATTTCAGGTAGACGCTGAGGGCTGCATCGACATTGACCTCAAGCGATCTGAAATGGCCGACCTCGTCGGCACCGCAACCGAATCGCTCATTCGGCTGCTCGCTCAGTTTGAGCGCGACCAGCTAATTGCCCGTCAAGGCAAGCGGTTTAAAATCACGCATCCCCAGAAACTCGCTCAGCTCGCCGAACTCGTCGACTGACCGCCAAGCGATTACGGGGTAATCGTAACCTCGGCGGTGCGAATGGCGCTGGCGTAGAAGTACCCCAACGCGTAGTCGTTTTCGTCGCCCTGGCGAAATATGTTTCCAATGATCGGCGCCGGCGGAGGATCAAAAAGTCCGCCCACCTGCAGCGTTTGCTCGCGCAGCAAGTTTAGGTAGCTGTAAAGCCCCACGCTGATGCTGCCCAGCTCGACTTTGTAGCGCACCCCTACCGAGTCGGGGCCCGCAATCTGAATCGCGGGAATTGACGGCGGAGTGGGAAACACAAACCCGTCGTTGAAGTCGTCGTTAAATACCGTCAGGTCAAAAGTTTGGTTCTGGAGGGTGTCGTTGCGAAAAATGCGCACGCGGTAGTGGTCGCCCTTGCCCGGAGCCTCAGACCAGTGAAGAAATACGTAGCGGCCTTCCTGCTGAAAGGGAGCGCGCGGCAGGTACTGGGAATAGATAGAATCAGCGTCGTTGCAGCGGTTCAGCGCTTCGGTGGCAGATGTCCAGGTTCCGCTCGGGTAGCCCTCGCGTTCGGGAACGCTCACCGCGACACGGTAGCTGCGCCCGACTTCGCCCCGAAAATCTGACTGGTACCGACCGTTAGCTCGGTGCGGTAGGGTATCGACCGCCGCCCCATCTTCATAAAGTACAACCAGCGCGTTGGTCACAGGCTCGTTGGGGTTGGTATTCAGGTAGGGAACGCTCCACTTCACGTCGACTCGGGCGGAATCGCCGTCGGTTACGCGGCCATTGACGATGAGGCGGGTTTCGCCCTCGGGGAGTTCTACGTCAATGATGTCTTGGCACGAAGCGAACGCTAGGGCTGCAGCGGCCGACCAAATCAGGGGTATACGGAACATCAAAACGAGAAGTTGTAGGTGAAGAAGGGCACTGCCGAGCCAAAGATGCTCAAGCGGTAGGCGTACACGTTGGTGGGCTTTTCGAAGTCGGCCCTAAAGAAGATGCTGTAGGGATTTCTCCGGCCGTAGGCGTTGTATACGCCAAAGTTCCAGCTGCCCCGCTTGCCTACGCTGCGGTTAAACGATAGGTCTAAGCGGTGGGTCGCGGGGGTGCGGGCACCGTTGCGGTTGGTGTAGACGGGGTAGTAAATGCCTTCAAACTCGCCGCGGGCGTCGGGGTAGGTGATGGGTCGGCCCGATTGGTAAATCCAGGTTCCGCCCAAATCCCATTTTTTGGTGAGCGAATAGGTGAATACCACGCTCAGGTCGTGGAGCTTATCCCAGTTGGCGGGGTACCAGTTGCCGTTGTTGATGCGCGTCGTTCGCGTGGGCCCTTCGACCAATCGCTCCGTGCGGCTCAGGGTGTAGCCGATCCAGCCGGTGAGCTTTCCCACCTTTTTCTCGAGGAGGAGTTCGGTGCCGTAAGCCCGTCCGCGCCCAGAGAGCAGCTCGGTTTCGATGTCGTCGGTAAATACCAGATCGGCCCCATCGCGGTAGTCCACGAGGTTTGAAAACCGTTTGGCGTAGGCCTCCCAGGTAACCCGAATTCCGTTGTCTTCTCTGAAGTTGCGCACCGCGCCAAAAGCAATTTGGTCGACCGTCGCGGGATCGATGTAGGGCCCTGACGGGCGCCACACGTTGACCGGAGTGGCCGTGGTGTTGTTGGAAATCAGATGAATGTACTGGCGCGACCGGTTGTAGCTGGCCTTGATGGCCGATTTAGGACCTACCTCGTAGTTCAGGGCTACGCGCGGTTCGAGGCCTTGGGGCCCTAAAAACGAGCGGACCACCTCGCCCGGACCATAAAACGTGCTGTCGACGATGCTGGTGGGGGTAGGGTAGCGCGGATCGGCGTACTGAAGCACGCGGCGCGTTCCCAAGTTGGCGAAGGCGCTGTAGCGTAGGCCGAGGGTCGCGCTCAGCCGCTCGTTAATTTTAACGTCGTCGCTGAAGTAGACGGACGGTTCCGTGGCAAACTCCTTGCGCAGCGAAATGTCAAAGGCTCCGCTGATTTTGCCTGGAAAAAACGTGTAGTAGGTATTTTGCAGGCCCCAGTCCAGCTTGTGGCGGCTCGAGGCGTAGTAGGTCCATGCCAAATTGGTTACGGTGTTCTGGATGCGCGAATCCAGCTTGAACGATGGCACGGCGTCTTCGGGCGTTCCGAGCGAATACGTGTAGTCGGAGTACACCGCCGTGGCGTTGAAAAATAGCTTATCGTTGACGCTCCGGTTCCAGCGCAGCGTTGACGTCCAGTTGCCCCAGCCGAAGTCAAACAACTCCTGAGCGCCAAATTGGTCGCGGCCAAAGTACATGCTCGCAAACACGCGGTCTTTTTCGCTCAAGCGCGCGTTGACCTTGGCGTTCACGTCGTAGAAGTAAATTTTGGTATTCTGCAGCTCCAGGTTTCCCGTATAGGGCAGAAACAAATCGAAGTAGGACCGACGTCCGCTCACCATGAAGCTCGCCTTTTGCTTAACTATGGGGCCTTCGAGCGTCAGTCGGCTACTCAGCAGACCAATACCTCCTTGGGCCGCGAAGCGCTCGCTGTTGCCTTCTTTTTGGCGCACGTCGAGTACGCTCGATAGCCGGCCGCCGTAGTTGGCTGGCATTCCTCCTTTGTACAGGGTCACGTCGCGCACCGCATCAGCGTTAAAAATGCTGAAAAACCCGAACAAGTGCGACGACGAATACACGGGGGCCTCGTCGAGCAAAATCAGGTTTTGGTCGGCATTGCCGCCGCGCACGTTAAAGCCACTCGAAGCCTCGCCCACGGTGCTCACGCCGGGCAGCAGCGTGAGGGTGCGCACGATGTCGGTTTCGCCCAGCAGCTGCGGAATCTTCTTGATCTCCTTGGCGGTGAGGCTGCTCACTGACATCTCCGTGGTTTTCACGTTGTTGTCGAGCTTTTGGCTCTGCACATTGACCTCGCCCAGCTCAAACGTGGATTCCTTGAGGCGGACGCTGAGCTTGACAGATTCCTTACCGGCCTTAATCGTTTGCACGAACGGAGCGTATCCAAGCAGCTGCACCTTCACGGTACCGGCTTCAGCGGGAACACTCAAACTGAACATTCCGTAGGTATTGGTTGTAATGCTTGTTTTTTTGGTAGCGGACTCCCAAGCAACCACCACCCCGGGCATTGCCTCGCCGTTGGTGGCGTCGGCGACGGAGCCCGTAATGCTGCGGTTCTGCGCGAATAATGCGCTAGGAATGAGGAAGATTAGTCCCCAGAATTGGTTTGGTAGCTTCATGTTTGTTGGCCGCATTGGTGCGACGCCCCACAGAGTCAAACATTGTGCCGCGCGTATGGTTCCGCCCGGGCAATAAAAAGTGGCGGAATGCCACGGCAGCGGCACGAATTGTGTACTTTCGGGAACATGCTTGCACTACTGCGCATTCCCTTTATGAAACGCAACTTGAAATACACGATTCCCGCACTGCTGTTGGTTGCGGGGGCAGCCTTTGGATTCCGATACGTGCAGCAGGGCGACCCCGAAAAGGAGTCGCTGGTCATGCGGTTGGTCGCCGAGGCCCTTCAAGGGGTGCACTACCAGCCGCGCGAGATCAACGACGCGTTCAGCGAAGACGCGTTCACGGCCTACCTCGAGACGCTCGACGGCGAAAAGCGTTTTTTTTACCAATCGGATTACGACCGCTTGGCCAAGCACCGACTCAAGCTCGACGATTATTTTCAGTCGGGCGACCTCGCGTTTTTTGAGGAGAGTTCCGCCCTTTGGAACCGCCGCCGCGACGAGGCGCGCCGCCGCTACACCCGATTGCTGGCCAAGCCGCTCGACTACGCCACGGTCCGCACGCTAGAAATGGACGCCGAAAAACGCCGATTCCCTAAGGACTCCGCGGCCATGGACGCTTTTTGGGCGGACTACCTCACGTCCCGCGTACTCGACCGGCTGTACGACCGGGCCTACGAGAAAAAAGATAGCGTGAACGCTGCCTTTTTGCCCGGACACCCCGACTTTGCAGCTAACGAAGCTGAAGCCCGCGCCAAAGAACGCGAAATCCACGACGAGTGGTTTGACGGACTGGAGTCGATGGACCGCACCGACGATTTCGGGTTTTATGTGAACGCATTTGCCTCGGCGTTTGACCCGCACAGCCAGTACTTTCCGCCCCAGCAGCAGGAGGCGTTTGAAATCGAGATGACCGGCCAGCTCGAGGGCATTGGGGCGCAACTCCAGCAAGACGGGGAGTACGTGACCATTGCCAGCATCGTCACCGGCAGCGCCTGCTGGCGCCAGGGCGAACTTGAGGTGGGCGACAAGCTGCTGAAGGTGGGCCAAGGCGACGCCCAGCCCGAAGACGTAGTGGGCATGCGAGTGAACAAGGTGGTAACCAAGGTCCGCGGTAAAAAAGGCACCGAAGTGCGCCTCACGGTACGCAAAAAAGATGGGAGCGAGCGCGTAATTCCGATTGTGCGCGACATTGTCGAAATGGAGGCCACGTTTGCGCGCAGTGCCCTGCTGAGCGACGGAATTGGGTACATCAGGCTGCCTAAGTTTTATGTGGACTTTTTTGACGAGAGCAACCGCGACTGCTCCGAAGACGTGCGGAACGAGCTGCGCGCCCTCAAAGCCGCCGGAGCACGCGGAATCATCTTTGACCTTCGCGGAAACGGGGGTGGATCGCTGCCGGCCGCCGTGGGGATCGCCGGTCACTTCATCGATCAAGGCCCCGTCGTTCAGGTGAAGACGCAAGGGCAGCGTGTGCGTTCCTACGATGACCCCAAGCCGGGCGTCGAGTGGGACGGCCCGCTGGTCGTACTGGTCGACGAGTCGACGGCCTCCGCTTCAGAAATTGTGGCTGCCGCGCTTCAAGACTACGGTCGCGCCGTCATCGTAGGGACCAAGCAAACGTTTGGCAAGGGCACCGTCCAGAACATGCTCGATTTTGACCGCGCCGCTGGACCGTTTTATGCCAAGCAGCAGCCGTTGGGCGCGTTTAAGTTGACCATTCAGAAGTACTACCGCGTGAACGGCGGAACGACCCAGCTTGATGGCGTGCGCAGCGACGTGGTAATCCCCGATGCCTACCAGCATGTGCCCTACGGCGAGCGCGAACTCGATTTTGCGCTTGCCTCGGACCGCATTGCGCCCGCGGTCTTTCAAGCCGTGGCCCCCTCACCCAAGCGGAGTTCGGCAATTGCAGCCGCTCAAGCTAGGGTGAACGCCAACCCTGAGTTTGTACGCGTGAATGAGTACTCAAATTTTCTGCGCGACCAGCAGGCGCTCACGGGGCTTCCTTTGAAGTGGGAACATTTTGTGGCCGACCGCCGCACCGACGAAGAAGCGGTGAAGCGATTTGACCGCGGCACGGAGCGGAGCGACACCACCAGCGCTGCATTGATTACGCCCAGCAAACCCGAAAAAGCCGAAGAAGATCGCCGTTGGCTGCGCGCAGTGCGCCGCGACCCAACGATCGTTGAATCCATGCGGTTGCTGGCTGATTTGCGATGACCGTCCTTCTCGCTCTATGGCGCCATCCGCTTGGCCGCATTGGGGCGCTGGTTTTGGGCCTCTGGGTGCTGCTGGCTGTTTTTGCGTACGCCCTAAGTGCCGACCCAAGCCCGTGGGCCAACGAAATGAATTTGGCAGAGCACGCTAAGCCCATCGGATACACCGCCAGCGACGGCACCACCCACTGGCTGGGCACCGACCGCTACGGCCGCGATATGACGGGCCGCCTGCTGCTAGGATCACGGGTTTCGCTTTCGGTGGGATTTATCGCCGTCGGAATTGCCATGTTCGTAGGCATTCCCATTGGAGCCTGGGCCGGCTACTACGGTGGGCGCGTCGACGCTGCCCTATCGGCGCTGATCCAAGTTTTCTGGAGCATCCCTTCGCTCCTCATGGTCATGGCGTTGAGCTTTGTTCTTGGCAAGGGCTTTTGGCAGGTATTTGTGGCCGTGGGCCTCACCTCGTGGGTCGAGGTGGCCCGCCTGGTACGCGGACAAGTGTTGGCATGGAAGCCCGCGGAATTCGTGCAAGCCGCCCGCGTCCTGGGGTACCCCGACCGCCGCATCCTGTGGAAGCACATCATGCCCCAGACCATCGCGCCCTTGATCGTCTTGGCTGCCAGCCAGTTTGCCAGTGCCATTCTGTTGGAGTCGGGGTTGTCCTTCTTGGGATTGGGCGCGCAGCCTCCAATGCCGTCCTGGGGCGGAATGATTCGGGACCACTACGCCTACTTGCTCACGGGCCAAGCGCATTTGGCCCTGATCCCGGGCCTGGCCTTGGCGATGCTGGTTTTGGCCTTCCAGGTCCTCGGAACCGCCTTGCGCGACGTGCTCGACGTGCGCAAGTAACCCTTCCGACGAACCACAAAAAAAGCGACCCACGTGGGGTCGCTTTCTGCTAAAAATCCGATGTGCGCGAATCAGAACGGCAAATCGTCGTCGTCGCTCGAGCTGTCAAATCCCGGAGCTTGCTGCTGCGCCGCCCGTGCGATGGGGTCGCCGCCGCCGAAGTTGCCACCTTGATTGCGGTTTCCGCCGCGGTCGCCGCCGCGGTCGCCGCCTCGGTCGCCGCCTCGGTCATTGCGGTCTCCGCCGTAGTTGCCGCCGCGATCTCCGCGGTCGCCGCGGGGAGCCGGAGCGGATTCGCTGCCGTCGCCGGGAGCCATGCGCCATCCTTGAATGCTCACGAAGTACTTGGTTTCGCCGTCGCGGTTGGTCCATTCGCGTCCGCGAATGTTTATCGACACCGTTACCTTGTCGCCCTCGCGGTAGCGCGAAGGAATATCAGCCCGGTCTTGCGTGAACTCACACATAATGACTTGTGGGTAGTTCTCGTCGGTCTCGATCACGACTTCGCGCTTGCGAAACGTGGGGCTAACTTGTTGCGTATCAAAGAGTTTTTTAATGGTTCCGGTAAGTTCCATGGAGAAAAGAAAAAATTAGTCGGGGGTTATTCTTCGTCAGAGTGGTGCGTGTTCAGTCGATCAACCAAAAGGCTTTTCCACGCCTTGCGGATTTTGCCTTTTTCAAGTTGCTCTTTGGCGTATTGGTGTAAGGCCTCTCGGCGCTCAATGGGATCAGCATACTGCCTAAAGATACTTTGTATCCGGTGATGCAGCATAAACTCCTCAACTTCAGATTGCAGCGGAAGCATTTCAATGTTTCCAAGCTTTCCGAGGTCGTTACCCGTTAAAATTGTCGAAAGGCGCACACTGCGCGGAAGGGCATCCACGCCGATCCCGCGCGTGGCGATGGGTTTTTCTACTTCAAAGAGCGCATCGCCCTGGGCGCGCACGTACCAGTCTCCGCCCAAACGACCCACGAGGTCGAGGCGATCTTGGTCAAGCCGACCGTCCTCGTCGAGTACTCGACTGTCAATATGTATGGCGAGCACTTCGCAAATAACCAGGTTTCCTGCACCGGGGCCATCGCCCAGCGCTACAACGTCGTTCACGCGGCATTCTAGCGCGACCGGGGCTTCTGCCACCCTTGGTGGTGCAACGTGGCTGCTTGCAATCTCGGTGAAGCCCGCTTTAACAAATTCATTGACGCCGGTTGGGTATTCGGTGCTCGCTAGGCTCGTCTGCTCCACCATGGCATGGCTCACGGCGTGGATAACTACTTCGGGTACCTGAAGCACATTGTTCAGCGTATCCTTAGTGCTGTTATCGCGCACCCGTCGGGCGGGCGAAAACACGAGGATGGGCGGGTTTGAGCTGAACAGGTTAAAAAAACTGAACGGGGATAGGTTGACCTGCCCTTCGCGGTTGATGCTGGAAACTAAGGCAATAGGCCGTGGTCCGACCGCGAACTGAAGGGTGCGCTGCAAATCAGAAGTGCTCAGATCGCTTGGGGTCAAGGTAAGAACCGACATAAGGCTTCAAAGGTACCGCGTTTGCCGCACCGGCGGGCGGAATGTGAATAAAAAGAACCCGCACTTCGAGGTGGGGGGAACACGTATCTTTGCGACTCCTAAGGATTGCGGATGTGGCGAAATTGGTAGACGCACCAGACTTAGGATCTGGCGCCGTGAGGCGTGGGGGTTCGATTCCCTTCATCCGCACCACACTAACTTTACGCGTATGCAACGTTTAAAGCATAGTGTTTTAATGCTGGTCGTTGGACACCTTCTTATAGGGTGTTCCTCGACAACTGAAGACCCATTTAATGGTTATGCTGAACGTGAAATTGCCGGGGAGACCTGGTATTTTCCGGCATTTTCTCATTGGACCCCGTTGGACCTAATGCCGATCGAGGAATACCAAACCTTGGTCAACGGAAGCCACTTGATCGACATGGCGCCCATTTATGGATACACCTCGGAGCTCGACGGCTGTAAAAGCGGAATTGTGGTGAGTGTAGTATCTAAATTTTCCAATGCGCCTCAAACGGAATATGATTTCGTCAAGAAATCACCGACCGTGGTCAACGAACTTTTAATAGCTCGTCCAGATGAAAAGAACATAAAGGTGCTTTATTCGGTCTTTTCGGTGCGGTATCAGCGGAAGACTACCAGGGTCGTCCTGGTGCATTTTAAAGACACCATCGTCAGCTTTGAGCTAAGGAAGCTTACAAGCTGTGCCGAAGTTACCGATGAAGAACTCATTGAATTCGTCCAGAAATTTATCTCACTCAACGTATGAATCACCGGTTTTTAATTCCACTTGTCCTTTGCTTAAGTGTATCATGGTCCGCCGAAGCCCAGGTTGAGGTGCTTAACAAATGCAATCTGTCCTCAGATTTCTTGATAGGAATGCGTGTGGGTGAGAAAATTTACGCAAAAGACACCGTTCGTCAGGGAAAGCTTAGGTATAAGCTCGATCCTGGAATTTATGCCTTGGTTCGTCAAGGAGTGCTGTTGGGCGACTTTATTGTCACTGAATCGGAACAGCTACAGCTGGTCGTTTATTGCGACTCTATTGCGGCGCCACAGTCAGAGGTCAATAACGTCTTTTCCAAATTTATTAAGTCGCCTGACACCGTAAAAGCAGGTATTTACTCTTCGGCTCAAGGTCCAGCGAAACAGGTTTTAGGGTGGTGCTATCCGCAGCTCGTAGTTCCGTCGCTACCAAAGGAGCAGTTAACCAGTATGGGACTAAATGCTTTTTTTGTCGAGTATCTGCGCAGTTCGGAGCCCTTTTTAGCCAACTCGCCATTTTTTGAGCTGAATCTGGAATACTACTACAGTCAACTGATCAATCAGGAAGCAGACACCCTCATTAAGTACATCCCTCGACTGGAATCCGCATTGACCCCAACCAACAAGCAATATTTGCAGCGATTGACGCTTCATCGATTTGAGAGCTCAAAGGTTCTGGGCCACGAAAATGTATTTATTGACGTTGCGCTTCGAACTATTGGTAAGGGTGCTACGCTGTTCGATTCTGCTACGGACGCTGGGGTGCTTCTTAAGTCCAAGCAACTGTTCCCTAATCGAATAGGCACCCAAGTTTCGGACTTCAAAATCCGATACTTGGACGGGCGTGAGGCGACACTTTTAGGAAGCGAGGGACTCTATAAACTCATCGTTTTTTACGATCCGGACTGCCACCATTGCAAAGAATCATTCCCGGCAGTTAAGTCGTTTGCTCAAGAATTTAGGGATAAAGGTGTTGTGGTTTACGCTGTATCTACTGGGCTGGACCGTCAAGAGCTTGATGCATTTATTGCTCAATTTGGCAATGAACCCAACCTCAAGTATGTATGGGATCCTAACATTCAAGCAAAGACGTTCAGGGATTTTTACCACATTCCTTCGACTCCAACCATTTACCTCATCAATCAGTCAGGCACCTGCTTGGCCCGGTCCGTAGCCGCAGCAGAGTTAAGGGCGATTTTTAATCACATTATCAACAATTAATTGTTAGTAAAGAGTCATCAGGGGTCTTGCGCGGACAAACTTCCGTATGTTTGCAAATCCTAAACGCATACATAGAACTTACTGGTGAACGCTATTCAAACTTCCCTTAACGCATCGAGGGCAGTCGCCCAAGTGGTGGCTGTTGCGCTGCTTTTATTGGCGCAAGGAATGGCTGCTCAGGGCACTGGAACTCAGTCAGACTCCTCGCTCCTCAAGAACCAGCAATCAAAGCCGGGCTTCCTTTCGCTGCTTCAAGAAAGTGATGAAGATGTGCCGTCCTCAAAGCCGGTAGTGGATAGCGCAAAAGCTAATCCCCCCGCGCTCCGCACGTTAGAAAAGCCAGCTACACCAGTTAAGCAGAACGTAGAAATTCAGGCTACACCTACAATTTCGTACAAAACGTTTGTGCTGAATGAGGAACGGAGAAAACTCGAAAATCGGTTTTCGGCATACATCAACGAACGGTACTTTAATATTTCCGTCCGTAAAATTGTGGGCTATGAGGATGGGTCACTTGCTACGGCCCAGTCTGAACTTCCGGGTGTATTAAAAGTTGTGCGAAAGAACCTACCCAAAGTAGTATCCGAGCGATTTGAGGTAATTGTGGATGTTGATACGTCGTCAACCAAAGGTGATTATCAGTTCTTTTATAATCTAGTGAATGGAATCATTCCCATTGACAATGATGACATAGTAAAAATTAACTTCTGGAAATTTCCCCAAGCCTTTATTAAAGACGTACCGAAGCTTCCTACGCGCGAAGAACTGTTGGCTGAACTCAAAGCGGAGAACGACTTAACTAAAGTTCAACAGACCCCCGAACAAGCCGCACCTCAGCAAATGCAGCAACCGATGCAGAGTATGCCGCAGCAAGTTGAATCAGAGAATGGACAATTAGAAGGACTGCTCGAACGGCTTCTTGAACGCGACATGGAGCGCAAGGAAGAAGTGACACCTCCGGTCGTAGATAATTCAAACACAATTATTTGGGCTGTTTTAATAGGCACAGTAGTCCTACTCATTTTGGCTTTGATTTTTGTTTTCCTGCGAAACTCAAATGCAAAGTCTAAACCGCAGGACTCAGTCGACGAACTAGAATTAAGTTCCGTGGGTCTGAAGAAAATTGCTGAAGGCGTTTTTGACGAAAACCGACCTTCAATGAAGAAGGACGAATTTAAGATGCACCTATTGGAGAACCCTGCTGCGGTTGCTGCATTCTTAAATTCCATTGTTGAGCAAAACAACGATGAGGCGTTAACCGTTTTTGCACACCTCGCTCGGCCGTTTCCGGACCTTGTGGGCATGACCAAACCGTTCATGTCGTACAACAACTTCCTTTTAGTTTTATCTAAGTTGGATCAGCCTGGAGATGAAAAAATTGACTCAAATTCAATAGACAAGTTCTTGGTCACGTTTAATTCGGCGGTTAAAGTGCTTTCCAACACCAAAGGCGAAGACGTTGATTTGCGCGGTGGTAAAGTTTTTGGATTTTTAGAGCAGCTAAGTGATAACCAAGTGGCCTCGCTCCTGTCCAGCGACAAACCCGAGCTTGCAAGTGTGGTCTTCGCTCAGTTGAACCGGGATCGCAAGTTGGCGGTCTTGGAGAATATCGACGAAGAGTTGCGTTCTGAAATACTTATTTCGCTCTCGGATATAAAGAAAATGCCGTTGAGTATTATCAAAGAAGTTGGAATCCGCTATTCGAAAAAAGCTCGTGAAGTAGCTGGTCTAGAAGATGTTAAAATTGATGGTTTGAAGGCCTTAGTAGAAACACTTGACGAGCTGGATTACAAAAAGCAAGTTGATATCATTGATACCATGCGCGCAAGCGACCTCGAAAAAGGGGAGCGTTTGGAGCGCATGTTTATCGGGATCAACGGCTTGTCAAAAATCCCGGAGGATTCATTGCGCACGGCGCTTTCGGAGTTACAAACGGAAACGATTATTCGCGCACTGTATGGTGTGGACGCGGAACACGTGGATTACGTTTTGCAAGCTCGCCCGCCTCGCGAACGCGAACTCATTAAGTCTGAGCTTGAGATTCAACCCAGCTTTTCTTCATCGGATCAGATTAGTGCGCGAAAGTTGGTGCTCCAAAGCGTCCGTAAGGTCGTTCTATAATTTCTGGGGTCATGAGATTTTTATACATTCTACTATTGTGGTCCGGGGTCGTATACTCGGGATGGGCGCAAACTGAGGACCGGCGAACGAAAGAAGAGCAGCAGCGAATTAGTGAGCGGGAGCGGCGCATTAAACAGATTAAATCCGTTTTTAATCAGTTTAACCAAGACCTGCCCTTTCTCCCCGTTGAAAGCGGCCGGGTTGGGATTCGAAGTATTGAGCTTAAGAACGACAAACTGCAATCGTGGGAGGTTTCTGTGATTCGGAGTTTCATGGAAGAGAGCATTTCAAAATCCAATTTTGATTATGTAGAAATTCCTGAGTTTGAAAAACGGCTCATTTCGTCCATTCGCTCCACCGATACTTCGTTCCGATTGATCAACCGCGATCCGAGTATTGAGTACCGGTACAATTTCGATAGCATTCAAAGTGTGGTGCGGAAGTATCGAATTAACCAATACATCTCTGTTCGAATAGACTACGATGACTTTTTTGGATACATAATCGGGGTTTCGCTCTACAATGCGAATACGATTAGTGCGCTTTGGAGCCGGACCTACATAAGTAACGAAAAAGGCTTGGGGTCACCTTCGCCAACTACCCGTACCGATTTAGGCGTGACGTTTCTTCGCAATTCAAAGCTAACCTACCGAACTTCTGGCGGTGGAGACTCCGTTATCGTTGATGGCATTTCGCCTATTGCTGGTGATCTCGAATACTCATGGCAGCAGTCGAGTTCATCAAAAAACACCCTCATGCTCGGATTCCATGGAGGTGTTCGCTATGTATACATTACGGAGCCCTCTCTCGCCTTGACGCAAACCATTGTCACCCCCCGGGTTGGCCTAGATACCTACTTGGGTTTTTTGCCTAAAGGGACGGGGTACAACAGTACCAATTGGATCAACGTTCGCCTGGCCGGAGATATTAATATCAACTTACGCGATGGGGTATTCATTAATTCCTCAACGAGTGTTTATGCGTTTCCAACGGACAATTTTGGAATATTAGCTCGACTCGAATACAATCCGCGGTCCACGTACATAGGTTCGGAAACGCGACTTCAGTTAAATACCTTAAATTTTGGAATTGGTGTTAATGTCAAGTTTTAAACGCCTAAGACCGTTTGCATACGCAATGGTCTTTTTCGCCGCAGGATGCGGCCCAGCTCCAGATGAGGTAACGGGAAGTTTGCCCGGAGAACTCAATTCAAAGGCTGATGCAGAGCGCTTTGGGCGCCAAACACGTCCGGTAAGTCCAAATTCGTATGTGAACCCACTTGAGGTGCGGTACACCAATAACGGATCTGAGGTTCGAATGAATTTTGATTTAGCAGCTTCTGAGTTGGATCTGAATTTCACCGGCGAACGAAAGAAGGATTTGGGCAATGTCTACACGTTTGAAGATGTGAATCGACTCATTATTTACTATCGGCTTGCCCAAGAAAATATTGGATCCAACAACCTTGATATTGCTGAGTTCAACACCAATGAGGCCCTGAAAATCGTTCAAATACCGGAACTCTTCAACATGAAAGGGACCCTGTATTTTTTGAAGGGCGACACGACCAACGCCACAGTCTACTGGAATAAAGCAAAAAGTTTAACGGACAGTTTAAATAAGTACTAAAATGAAATTTACCTTTTCATCATTTCTGGGTTTCATCATTTCGTTGTTAGTCCTACTAACCGGAAGCGCGGATACCGTTGGAGCAATCAAATTGACTAAGTCACTTCCTGAATTTTTGCAAATTCCATTCTTAGACTTTGCTTCTTTGTTTGTAGTAGTTGGTGGTATGCTGAGTGGATTGTTTGTAATGTACCCGGCCTTTACTGTTTTCAAGGCTTTGGGATCGATTAAGAATATGTTCAGCCACTACAGTGGGAAGCTTGAGGTTCTGGAAGAAGAAATCAAGAACATCATGAAATTTAAAGAGGAATTTGTTGCAGACAAAAACGGCTTCATTGAGCGTATGTCTCGCAGTAACAATGACAAAATCACCAAATATTTGTTTGAGTTGGTTAGTACAAACTATACCTCGCACGAGGTGCGAGAAATCGGCGAAGTATACATTGACAAGCGGAGTTCAGAAGAGATCAAGAAGGCTGATGTACTTGACATGATGGCAATTACCTCGCCAGCATTTGGCATGTTTGGAACCGTTCTTGGATTGATTGTAATGCTCCAGAACTTAGACGATCCAAGCGCCATTGGACCCGGACTTTCGCTTGCGTTGCTTACTACTCTTTATGGTACCGCTTTTGCCAACCTTCTTTTTGCGCCCCTAGCAAAGAAAATTCGATTTAATTCAGTGCTGAATACTACCCGAGAGCAATTGATTCTCGAGGGAATTATAATGGTTAAGGATGGTCGGAGTGCCATCATGATCAAAGACCAGCTGTATTCGTTCATTGGACAGGGCTCCGGAGACGATAAAAAGTAAGGGATATGGGACGACCAGTTCAGAATGAGACGCCTCCACCTTCGGGTGAAGGCGGTTGGATCACGACCTATGCTGACATGATCACACTTCTCATGTGTTTTTTTGTGATTATGTACTCTGCAGCTGAGCCTTCTCAGTCAAAATGGGAGCAGCTTAAGGGAGGTATTGAGTCTGACGTGATGAATGTGAAAAATCAAACGCCACTAGCAGATTTGTATGCGGAGTTAGAGGCGAAGTACGATAATCCTAAAAAAGACAACCCTGATTTAACCATTGATTTAAATTCTAATGGAATTGTAATTTCCTTAGGAAGTGCATCACTTTTCGAATCAGGGGCAGCAGTACTGAAGCCTGAGGGGCGTCGCATTATAAAAGTGATCTCTAAAGAGTTGCGCCGACGATTGAAAAAATACGATCTCGTCATTGATGTGGAAGGTCATACCGATGACATTCCCATCAACACTGCGCAGTTTCCCTCGAATTGGGAATTGTCTTCTTCGCGAGCTGCAAGCGTAGTTAAATTGGCGACAGAGCGAGGAATTAATCCTAAGGTTGTTCGTGCAATCGGACATGCCGATTCTCATCCAAAGAAGCCAAATCGCACCAAAGATGGTACGCCAATTCTCGAGAATATGGCGATCAACCGTCGCGTCGATGTAATCGTACACTACTAGTCAAACGGTGTTTAAGAAGATTTTAGTCCTCATCATTGTTCTCGCGCAGGTTCAGCTTGCGTGGGCACAAGCATTGGTGTCAGGGACAATTTCTTCGAGTGGCAGCCAAACGATTTGCTCGGGTTCAACGGGCGGAACCTTAACCGTTACAAACGCAAGTGGAGGTTCGGGGAACAACTACACCTATTTGTGGCAGTACAGCACGGATAATGTGTCCTACAACAACATTGGAGGCGCCAACACTCAAACTTTAGTGACCCCTGCATTAACGGCAAGTCGCTACTACCGTGTACAGGTGAGCGACGGGACTTCAACAGAATATTCCGCCTCATTCTTAATAGCAGTGAATCCATTGCCGACCGTTGTTGCCAATGCGAGTCCAACTGCAGTACCTCCTGGTGGCACCTCGACCTTAACAGCTTCTGGAGCAACCTCGTACACATGGTCCGAAACAGGAACTCCCGCCACCTTAAGCAACGCGAGCCAGTCAGGTAACACCATTTCTGCGAATCCAAGTGGTCAAAAAGTATACACGGTCACAGGTACGGACGCCAATGGCTGTGTGAATACGGCGACGGTGACGGTCAATGTGCAGCCGTTGTTAGCGGGTACTATAAGTGGCACCCAGGATGTGTGTGTGGGCACCACGCCATCGACCATCACTTCTTCGAGCTTAGCCAGCGGAGGTTCCGGCATTAGCGGCAACTTTGTGTATCTCTGGCAATCTTCTCCCAACGCGGATTTCAGTGGTTCACCTTCTACCCTTAACGGAGAAACGGGTACAACGCTGAGTTTTAGTAGCGGAATTTCATCGGGCGGAACCCTTTACTACCGGCGCGGTGTTCGGGACATCACGCATCCAGACAATTCTGTTGTATCGTGGACTACTGGCGTACTAAAAACAGCTCGTGAACTTCCTACGGTTACAGCTTCAGCTAATCCATCTACGAGTGTTCCATCTGGTGCCTCAGTGACTTTGACTGCTTCCGTAACGGGTTCTGGAGGCTACACCTATTCATGGACCAATAGCGGAGGCAGCACGACGAATCCCACGACGGTGACCCCGAGTACGACGACGACCTACGCGGTGACGGTGACGGATCAGTACGGCTGCGTGAAGACTTCGTCGGGTT
>JACCDS010667914.1_pt1 | contig 47067 bp, 50 predicted proteins | sample 7446441 | NCBI WGS metagenome assembly JACCDS01 (sample SAMN15323445, study PRJNA562643) | freshwater metagenome | isolation source: river surface water | place: USA:Blue River Watershed | collected 2017-08-17 | reverse complement strand
CTGGGACACCTTGCGGAGTCTGCGCAACCAATCCAACACCCGAAAAGCTTATAACTTGCGACCGCATCCCACTAACGGGACCGGCAAATCAATGGAGAGAATTCTTGAACTTTCGTTCCCTTGGCATCGATGAAGACATTTGTGCCGCTCTAGATTCCAAATCAATCAGCAGTCCATTCCCAATTCAGGAACAAGCTATTCCAGTTGCGTTATCTGGCACCGATGTCATCGGACAGGCCAAGACTGGAACTGGCAAGACCTTGGGCTTTGGTCTGCCACTACTTCAGTCGCTGGGTAAAGACCCGGAGCACGGCGTTCAGGCGCTGGTAGTGGTACCAACGCGTGAGCTCGCTGTCCAGGTGGCTGAGGACCTAGAACTTGCCGCTTCCAACCGCTCCACTCAGATTGCAGCCATCTACGGCGGCAAGGCTTATGAGGGCCAGGTTGCTCAGATCAAAGCTGGAGCCCAGGTGGTAGTCGGCACCCCGGGACGTTTGATTGACCTCGCCAAGCAAAAGCTTTTGGATCTTGGAAAAATCAAGTTCATGGTGCTGGATGAGGCCGACGAAATGCTCGACCTCGGGTTCCTACCTGATGTCGAAAAACTATTCAGCTTTACCCCGGCCGGCCGTCAAACCATGCTCTTCTCGGCAACCATGCCAGCAGCAATTTTGAACCTGGCCCGTCGCTACCAAAACCGCCCAATTCACATTCGGGTTCAGGATCCAGACGAGGGCAAGACCAAGGCTGATATCAAGCAGTTTGTTTACCGCGCACACTCGCTAGATAAGGACGAGGTAGTGGGTCGCATTCTGCAGGCCGAGGGTCGCGGGAAGACCGTGATCTTTGTTCGCACCAAGCGCACCAGCGCCAAGCTAACCGAAGAACTGATCGACCGCGGCTTCAATGCCACCCCGCTTCATGGAGACATGAGCCAAGAGGCCCGCGAGCGCTCAATGGCTAATTTCCGCTCCGGTAAAAAGGAAATCTTGGTCGCCACCGAGGTGGCAGCCCGAGGCATCGACGTTGATGATGTGACCCACGTCATCAACTACTCGGTCCCCGAGGATGAGAAGGCTTACCTGCACCGCATTGGAAGAACTGGTCGCGCCGGAAAGCTCGGCGTTGCGGTTACCTTTGTGGACTGGGATGACATGGCCCGCTGGGTGCACATCAACCGAGAGCTAGAGCTAAACACTCCGGAACCGATGGAGACCTACTCAAACTCACCGCACCTGTTTGAGGAGCTGGGCATTCCTGCCGGAACCAAGGGTCGCATTGCTCGCTCCACCAAGGAGCCAGTCAAGCAATCCAAGCCAAAGACTGAGCAAAAGTCAGAACCCCAAAAGCCAGCCGAGAAGCGCAATCGGAACCGCAGACGCAACTATGTCAGCGGCTCAAAGCCTGAAGCCTGATCGATTATTCGCTGCAGCATTTCTGGTGCCGTGGAGTTTTCTCCAAGCTTGTTGTCCTTGCCTCCAACACCGTGATAATCGGATGACCCGGTAACAATTAGGTTGTGTTTGAGCGCTAGGTCCCTAAGCCAACTCTTTGCCAAACTCGGAACGGCTCGATGATCGACCTCGAGCCCGTTGAGTCCCGCCTCAATCAAGTGCTCAAAGTGAGCCCTTGGTAGATCTTCGCGCTTGGCACCCGGTGGAAAGTCAATCAGTGGATGCGCCATCACGCTCACTCCCCCGGCCTGCCTAATCAACCGAATCGCCTCGACGGTGTCCAGGGATTCCTCCGAGACGTAATAGGGCGAGCTGCGATGCAGTATTGAGGTGAAGGCATCGGAGCGAGTCGGGACGATCCTCAACTCAACCAGGGCATCTGCGATGGCAGGACGCCCGATGGTTGACCCCTGAGGCAGCTGCCGCAGCACCATTTCAAAATCAATTGGATAGTCCTTTGACAATCGCGCCACCATCTCGCGAGCTCGAATCATGCGCGAGGCTTTGGTTTTGTCCAAAGCGCTGATCAGAGCCTGATTATTTGGATCCGGGAGATAGGCCAGCATGTGAACGCTGACGCCATGGCCAGAAGGAGTAAGGGCACGAGTCGAGACTTCAATGCCGGGAATCAATCCAATCCCGTGTGAACTTGCCGCGCTGATTGCCTCGTCCCAACCGGAGACGGTGTCGTGATCTGTGATCGCCAGCACAGAAACACCGGCTGCAACTGCGTTCTCGACCAATTCGGTGGGGGTATCTTTGCCATCCGAATGGTTTGTGTGTGCATGCAGGTCGATCACAGGTAGAGAATAGTGGCATGGGAAAAAAGTCAAAGCCGACCAATCGTTCACGCACACCTCAGTCTGAAACTTTTCTGAAGTACATCGCATCGAATTGGGATGATGCCAAAACCAGCAAAGTGACCCGTTGGGAAGTTGCCGACTACACCAAAACCAGGCGCGAGAAAATCGCTAAGCAATTCCACGGCAAGGTCTTAGTCATCGAGGCTGGTGAGCCAAAAGTGCGCTCGAATGACACCGAATACCGCTATCGCCCATTCTCTGGATTTGCTCACCTCACCGGCTGGGGTTCTGCCACCGTGCCAGGCTCAGTGCTGGTCATTGATGCCAGAAAATCCAAGGTTCGCTCCACGCTCTATCTGATGCCAACTGCAGATAAGAACTCCGATGAGTTCTTTGCCAATCCGATGATCGGTGAATTTTGGGTGGGTGCACGACCATCCCTGGAGGATGTCTCGACCCAGCTCGGCATTGAGACTGAGGACATCGCGAAGCTTGAGAAGCACTTGGCCAAGTTTGACAAGGTGGTCACCACCAAAAACGCCAAGCTTATAGAAGCGCTCTCCACCCTGAGGTTTGTGAAGGACGCCTACGAAATCGCGCAGATGCGTCAGGCCGTGAATGTCACCATCCGCGGCTTTGGAGATGTGGCAAGGGCACTTCCAAGAGCCAAAAGCCACAGCCGCGGAGAGCGCATCGTGGAGACCGCGTTTTTCTCGCGCGCCAGACTTGAGGGTTATGACCTTGGCTACGAAACGATTGCGGCATCCGGTGCTCACGCCTGCACCTTGCACTGGACCCGAAATGACGGCGAGGTTAGAGAGTCTGATCTGATTCTGGTGGATGCCGGAGTTGAGCTGGATTCGCTCTACACCGCAGATATCACTCGCACGCTTCCGGTCAGCGGCAAGTTCTCCGACGCCCAGAAGAAAATCTACGATGCCGTTTTGGCGGCATCGGATGCTGCCTTTGCAATTGCCAAGCCAGGCATCAAGTTCCGAGACATTCATAATGCGGCAATCGAGGTTATTGCCCAAAAGGTCTCGGAGTTTGGCTTCTTGCCGGTATCGCTCGAGGAGAGTCTGAAACCAGAGAATCAGCACCACCGGCGCTACATGGTGCACGGCACCAGCCACCACCTAGGCATGGATGTGCACGACTGCGCTCAGGCTAGGCGTGAGATGTATCAGGATGGCATTTTGGAACCGGGCATGGTTTTCACAATTGAACCGGGTCTCTATTTCCACGCTAATGACCTAAGCGTTCCAGCAGAATTCAGAGGAATCGGCGTGAGAATCGAAGACGATGTGCTTGTGACCGAACACGGGGTCGAGAATCTATCGGCAGCGCTACCGAGAACTACTGAAGAACTTGAGGCTTGGTATGCCCAGGAACTACTCGGAGCTGCCGGCTAGCCCAAGAATCTTTAGAGCGTTTAGCGCATCTGCATCTGGGACGATTACCTCGTAGCGAGTTGCGATTGGCATCTGCGATGACAAGAAGGAACGCTTGTTTTTAGTGGCTGAAAAGCGAATCACCTGAAACAGCATTCCAAGGCCAGCGCCAACCACCAGGACCGAGAAGAACTGCTGCGGTAGGTAGTTGACACCGCCCTCTGGCGTAACTTCGATACCGGTACCCAAAAGCAGCGCAAAGATGAGGCCGATCCAAAAACCAGTCACAGCTCCCGAGAGCGCGACTCTTCCGTAACCCAGGCGCGAACGCACTCGCTCAACCAGAACCGGGTCGTGACCGATGATGCTGATTTTGTTTGGTGCAAAATCACCAGCGATCAAGCGCTCAACCAATTGGGTGGCATCTTGATAGTTTGGGAACTCACCGAGCGAGTGACCACGTGGAACCGAGGGGGAAGTTCGTCGGTTTTTGTCCTTGGGCTGGGCATCTGTCATGCAAGCATTTTGCCAGAAGTTTGCTTTTGACGAATAAGGTTATCTCTGTGAGCGCAACCAGAGTATTCGTAGCCAGATTGGCGGGCTGTGGCGTCTTTGACCCACTCGGTGACCGAGTCGGAAAAGTCATTGACGTTCTGATGGCGTACCGCAAGACTCTGCCGCCGCGTGCCACCGGATTCGTGATTGAAATCTCAGGCCGAAGAAGGGTGTTCCTGCCGGTCACCCGAGTGACTGCAATCGCTCCTGGGCAGCTAATGACCAATGGCTTTATCGATTTGCGCCGGTTCTCGCAGCGCGGCCAAGAGGTGCGCGCAATCGCTGAAATTTTAGGTCGCAAGGTAACGCTCTTGGACGGTAGCGGCGATGCCACCATCGAAGACTTCGCTATCGAGAAAAACAAGCGTGGCGACTGGGAGCTCAGCGAACTGTTTGTCCGCAAGCCAAAGAACACCGCGTTGCCATTTGCCAAAGGTCCTACCGAGTTTGTGATGTGGCGAGACGTCCAGGAGAACCAGCAGGATCCTGCCGAGCAAGATGCTCAGCAGCTACTCTCCACGGTTGCCGACCTGCGCCCAGCAGACCTCGCAACCGCGGTTCTGGAGCTACCGGAAGACCGCATGATTGCACTTGCCGAAGAGCTAGACGATGAGCGTCTGGCGGACCTGCTCGAGGAGCTTCCTGAGGAAGAGCAGCTCGAGATTATCAACGAGCTCGAGGATGAGCGTGCTGCTGAGGTCTTGGACCTCATGGGACCGGACGATGCGGCCGACCTGATGCAAAACCTCTCCAAGGAACGAACCGAAACCCTGTTGGACCTGATGGACCAAGAGGAAGCTGATGACATTCGTGAGCTTTTGAAGTATGAACCGTATACCGCTGGTGGAATGATGACCCCGGAACCGATCATCTGCGCCGCTGACACCACCGTGGCGGAAGCGATGGCGCTGATTCGCCGCAAAGAGGTTGAGCCGGTATTGGCGGCTCAGGTTTTTGTAACCCTGCCCCCATACGAGACCCCTACCGGCAAGTACCTAGGCGTTGTGCATTTCCAGAAACTCCTGCGCTATCCCCCGCACGAGCGGCTTGCCACGCTGTTGGACTCTGAGCAAGAGCCGATCAAGCCCGAGACCTCAATTTCCCAAATCCACCGTGACCTGGCAACCTACGACCTGGTCGCACTGCCGGTTGTTGACGATGGCCACCACATGCTCGGAGTGGTTACCGTTGACGATGTACTTGACCACCTATTGCCCGATGACTGGAGAAGTGAGGACTGATGATGGCTAGAAATCAATCACCCCTCGAGACTCCCAAGACCAGGCAGATCTTTAGAGCCCCCAGCCTGAATCAAGAAGCGGTTGGACGCATCTCGGAGCGCTTTGCACGCGCCATGGGCACCGGTGCCTTCTTAATCACCATGTCCATCATTGTGATGGTTTGGATCACTTGGAATACCCTTGCCCCGGTTGAGGCGCAGTATGACCCAAGAGCTTTGAACTTTACGCTTTTGACCCTGATTCTCTCGCTGCAGGCTTCCTATGCTGCGCCACTGATTCTGCTAGCTCAAAACCGCCAAGATGACCGCGACCGAGTGAAATTCGAGCAGGACCGACAGCGTGCCGAGCGCAACCTTGCCGACACCGAGTACCTGGCTCGCGAGGTGGCAGCACTCAAGCTTGCCCTCGATGAGGTGGCAACCAAAGATTTCGTAAAAGACGAATTGCGCGAGGTGGTTCGCGAGCTGCTCGAAGAACTGCAAACCAAACCAAAAAAGACCAAATGAGCAAAGCTCTAGCCGCTCTGGCAAGGGTGATTGACCCTGAGCTCAGAGCACCAATTACCGAATTGGGAATGGTTGAGGTATCGGCAGAATCCGAAAATTCAGCCACTGTGACCGTGAAGCTAACTATCGCGGGCTGCCCCGCAGCTCAAAAGATCGAGCGCGATGTGAGAGAAGTTTTAGATGAGACTTTCGCGGGATTTGACCTAACCATGTCGGTGATGACTCAAGCGGAGCGAGATCAACTCAAAGCCAAACTCCGCGGCGATGCCCCGGTTCGATTCAACCCGTTTGCCCAAGCTGACAATTTCACCAAGGTGATTTTTGTTGGCAGCGGCAAAGGTGGTGTTGGCAAGAGCACCCTCACGGCAAATATTTCCGTAGCGCTTGCCGAGCTAGGTCACAAGGTCGGATTGATCGATGCCGACATCTTTGGTTACTCGATTCCGGGGCAGCTTGGGATTACCGAAACCCCAACCCAGCTGGATGACCTAATGCTTCCGCCGATCGCCTTTGGCGTGAAGGTAATGTCGATTGGCTTTTTCGTGAAAGATAATCAACCCGTGGGCTGGCGCGGGCCAATGTTGCACCGGGCCATTGAGCAGTTTTTGACCAATGTTTACTGGGGTGATTTGGACTTCCTTTTGGTCGACCTGCCACCGGGCACCGGAGATGTAGCAATCAGCCTCGGTCAATTGCTGAACAAAGCTCGATCGGTAGTGATCACCACCCCGCAGTCCGCTGCCGCTACGGTTGCAGAACGCAGTGGTGCAATTGGTTTACAGACTGGTCAACAAATCCTCGGGGTCATTGAGAACCTCAGCTACCTGCCAACCGATGCCGGAAACCAGTACATCTTTGGTGAAGGTGGTGGTGTGGCGGTTGCGCAGCGTTTGAGCGCTCTGAGCGGGCAAAAGGTTGAGGTGCTCGCGCAATTGCCAATCAGTTCCGAACTGCGCGAGGCATCAGACAGCGGTGTTCCACTGGTGATTTCTAAGCCGGACAGCTTCATTTCGCAACAGATATTTGAGGTTGCCAAGCAGTTGGCAAAATCGCCAATCGGACTCAGTGGGAAATCTTTAGGCCTGAAACCTCGTTAGATTTAGCTATGAATCAAATTTCGGTCGTCAGCCCGCTCACCGGGGAGAAGCTTCACGACATCAAGGCCTTCAGCGCAACTGAAGTTGCCGATGCATTCCACATAGCTCGCCAAGCCCAGCCAGCCTGGGCAGAATCAGTGCAGCGTCGAGCGGTGGTGGCTAAAAAACTCGCCGCGCTGCTGGCCAAAAAACAAGATTCCGTGATGGATCTATTGCAAGCGGAAACCGGTAAGTCCCGCTCCCACGCCTTTGAAGAGGTCGCTGGGGCATTGGGGGCAATCTCCTACTACGCCAAGGTTTCGCCGAAGCTGATGCGTCGCAAAAAGGTCAAGGCCGCAGTGCCATTTATGCTCAGCGCCTTTGTTGAGCCTGCACCGGTTGGTGTGGTTGGGGTTATTACCCCGTGGAACTATCCACTAGCACTAACCATGATGGATGCTATCCCGGCCCTGATGGCCGGAAATGCCGTGGTTCAAAAAGCTGACAATCAGACCGCTAAGACAGTGCAGCTGGCCAGAGACCTAGCGGTCGAGGCAGGGGTTCCACAGGGGATTTGGCAGGTAGTCCAGGGCGATGCCGCTGAGGTTGGCAACGCAGTAACCGACAATGCCGACTACGTTGCGTTCACCGGCTCCACGCCCACCGGACGCATTGTTGCCGAGCGAGCAGCCAAGCGCCTAATTGGATACAGCCTCGAGCTCGGTGGTAAAAACCCAATGATTGTTTTGCCGGGAGCGAATCTCGAGCAGGCTGCCGAAATCGCCCTGGGCTCGGCCTTTGGTAACGCCGGTCAGCTCTGCGTCTCAATCGAACGGCTATACGCTCCAAACCACGCGCTAGCTGAATTTGAAGCGATCCTGAAGCGGCGCATTGAGACTATGCAGGTCGGTTCATCCGGTGAGTTCGCCCACGACATCGGATCACTGACCTCAAAGGCTCAAATTGAGCGAGTCGCGGGCTTTGTTGACCGTGCGGTGGATGAAGGTGCAAAGGTTCTCACCGGTGGCAAAAAGCTGGAGCAACTCGGGCCAAATTTCTATGCACCAACGGTGCTGACCGCAGTGCCAAAAACGGCTGAAATTCTCACCAAAGAGGTCTTTGGCCCGGTGATTGCGCTGGTTGGTTATGACTCTTTGGATGAAGCGGTTGAGCTTGCCAATGCCACCGAATTCGGCCTGAATGCCGCCGTGGTGGGAGACAAGCGCAAGGCCCTTGAAATTGCATCGCGCCTGATGGCTGGATCGGTGAATATCAACGAGGGTTATCGCGCCAGCATGGCCTCGATGGCAGCCCCAATGGGCGGCATGAAGCAGTCTGGAATGGGAAGACGTTCTGGTCCGCAGGGGCTGCTGCGCTTTACCGAGACCAGAACCATTGGTGTTGCCAACAAGTTGCCAATTGGATTGCCGACTAGGGCCAAGGAATACAAGGTCATGGCTCCGCTGATGACGAAGCTCACGAAGTGGATTTAGGTAGCTTCTTGATCAAACGGAGCTGATTCACCAATCGCCAACGGCTCTTGAACCTTTGGACGATTTAGTTTTTCAGCGGCATTTGGCTGGCGCAGGGGTTCCCTGAGGGCGTCGCGCACAATTCTTCGAGGGTCGTATTGCCTAGGGTCTAGCTTTTTCCAGTCCAGGTCCTCAAACCCCTCACCGAGCTCAGATTTCATCTGGGTTTGAGCGTTGTCGACCATGCGACGGATTTTCTTTATCCACTCGGCCAACTGCTTGGAGTACTGAGGCAAGCGTTCGGGCCCGATAATCAAAACGGCAAGCAGCGCTAGCAGTAAGAGTTTCTCAGCGCTAAGACCAAACATTGTTTGAGTTTACCGCTTTCGAATCAGAGGTTTGCACGCATTCCATACCTATGCTTAGTGACATCATGATTGACAAAATCTCCAGCTGGAAATTCGCCGAGGACTACAGCGCAGAACCCAGCGAAATCGCTCAGGCTCGCCACCACGCCGAGCAGCTCGGCGTTGAGTCGGTAACCCCGGCCACTGGAGCACAGTTGGCGGTTTTGGCGGCGATTTCCAAGGCTAAAAACATTGTTGAGGCCGGCACCGGAGCGGGAATCTCTGGGCTTTGGTTACTAAGCGCATCCAAGGACTCAGTCCTTACCACCATTGACAACGAACCTGAATATCAGAACGTTGCAAAAAAGAATTTTGTTGCAGCCAATATCCCCGCCAACCGAATTCGGGTGATTACGGGCAAAGCCAAGGCCGTCATGGGAAACATGGCCGAGGGTGGCTACGACCTGGTTTTTCTAGATATCGACCCGCTAGAAATTGAAGAACTGCTTCCGACCGCAGTTGCGTTGATCCGACCCGGAGGCGCTTTAGTTATTGCCCACGCGCTCTGGAGGGATCGAGTGCCGAATCCTGCGCTGCGTGATGACGAGACCTCAGCACTGCGCGCGGCAATCAAAGCATTTTCAGATGTTTCGGGTTTTATTTCCAGCATCTCGCTGGTTGGCGACGGCTTGCTACTGGTCGCTAAAGGCGAGTAATTACTTCTTGATTACGCCGGCAAGAACTTTGTGAAGTTCGGTTGCCTCAGCTTCGTTTACAGAAACGACTAGACGTCCGCCGCCTTCAAGTGGAACTCGAAGGACAATCAGGCCGCGAGGTTCGCGTTCTGCCTCCATTGGACCGTCTCCGGTGCGAGGCTTCATTGCTGCCATGAGAAATACTCCTAGGTAGTACGCGGGATGCCCCTAATTATCCCAGAAATGGGCAAATAAAGCCAAATTAGTTTCCGCTGAGCCAGCGGCGCAATCCAGCCTCACAGTCGAAAAGATGACCGACCGGAACGTTTTCATTATCGGCGTGAGCCAAAGAAGGGTCACCCGGTCCGTAGTTCACCGCAGGGATCCCCAGCGCACTAAACCGGGCAACATCGGTCCAGCCGTATTTTGGCTTTACCTCGGTACCCAGCGAGGCCATAAAAGCCTGCGCCGGCTCGGTATTTAGACCGGGCCTGGCACCAACCGCAAGGTCAGTAACAGTGACTTCGTAGTCTGCAAAAAACTCGCGCATCAAGCGCTCTGCCTCTTCACCCGAGCGGGATGGGGCAAAGCGATAGTTCACAGTCAGAGTTGCCAGATCTGGAATCACATTGGTCGCAATACCGGCACTGGCCAATACGGCATTTAGGCTCTCCCGGTATTCCAAGCCATCAACGGTCAGAGTTTCCGGCTGGAATGAGGCCAGTTTCTCAAGTGCGGGGGCAAGTTTGTGAATGGCGTTCTCGCCCATCCAGGGCCTGGCTGAGTGAGCCTTTTTGCCGCTGGCGCTAACCTCAACGCGAATTGTGCCATTGCAGCCACCCTCGATTAGGGCGCTGGTTGGTTCGCACAGCACAGCAAAGTCACCCTGAATCAAATCAGGACGGTTCCGGACCAAGCGACCCAGTCCATTTAGCTCGCTAGCGACCTCTTCGTTGTCATAGAAAACCCAGCTGATATCGACATTCGGGTCTTGCAGTTCGACCGCAAGCTTGAGCATGACTGCCACGCCGCCCTTCATGTCGACGGTGCCGCGACCGACAATCACCTGTTCGCGTTCAAAGTGATGCAATTGAGTCGGCAGATTGTTGGCAACCGGAACCGTGTCAATGTGACCAGCGATCACAACTCGGGAACCGCGGTTTAGGTTTGTGCTGGCGACAATCGCATTTCCATCGCGCACCACACTCAGGTGAGCACACTTTGTGAGCAAGACCTCCACCTCGTCTGCGAGCGCCGCCTCGTTGCCAGAAACCGATTCGATGTCGCAGATAGCCATGGTTAGTTCAACCAGGTTGGAGGTATCAAGTGCCATGCCAAAAAGGCTACCTGTATTCTGGTAAGGATGAGCGCTAATTGCCTAACCGAGAAGGCCTGGGGCCACGGTCTTGCGACCATTGCCCAGGACGGCACTGTTTTAGATGCCTGGTTCCCCGAACCTCAGGTCGGAGAAGCTCCTAAGTCTGACCTGCAGTGGTTTGCCCCTCGGGAACTTGACCAGCTAGTCGGCCAAGACGAATTGCGCAATGTTCGCACCGAGGTGATTCGCTGTGAAATTGAGCTGGCCTTACCGGTCACCTCAACCCAGGACGCTTACCTAAGACTTCAGCTCCTCTCACACCTCAAAGTGCAGCCAAACAGCATCAACCTTGAGGGGCTGATCCCGAACCTTCCGATCGTGGCATTCACCAATCGCGGCGTGATGACCCTAGAAGACTTCGAGGCCAGGACCGTCACCCTGCGCAATCACGGCGTGGTGGCGCACTCAATTGATAAGTTCCCAAGACTCATTGACTATGTGGTCCCCAAGAAGGTTCGCATCGCAGATGGCAATCGAGTTCGTCTCGGGGCTCACTTATCCCCTGGCACCACCGTGATGCACGAGGGCTTTGTCAACTTCAATGCCGGCACTCTGGGAACCTCCATGGTTGAGGGACGTATCTCGCAGGGAGTTGTAGTAGGCGACGGATCAGATATCGGTGGCGGTGCTTCGATCATGGGCACACTCTCCGGTGGTGGAAAGCACCGAGTTTCGATTGGCAAGAACGCCCTGCTAGGCGCTAACTCCGGAGTTGGCATCTCGATCGGAGATAACTCAGTGGTCGAAGCTGGCCTCTACATAACCGCCGGCACCAAGGTAACTCTGATTGTGGATGGCAGGACTCAAGTTGTGAAGGCCGCTGAGCTCAGTGGACTGCCGGGCATGCTCTTCAGGCGTAACTCCCAGACCGGTGCGGTTGAGGCAATCGCGCGCGAGGGGCTTGGCGTCTCGCTAAATAGTGAACTACACGCCTAGGAACTAATCGAATCCCAGCCTTTGGGCTCAAGCTTTTTACCGTTTAGCAAAACCGCATCTTGAGATTGCTCGGTGACTTTGCCGATGACTTTGAAACCCCTTGGGATCTGAGCGTCGGCTGGGAAGGTGGCGAGCAATGAGTGGTCCTCTCCCCCGTAGAGCACCCAATCCATCGGGTCACGAGAAAGATCATCACGGGCCGTCATCGATAGCGCTGCCAGTTCCAGTACCGCCGCATAACCCTCTAGCTTGGTTCGATCCAGCTCGATAGATACCTGCGAGGCATTTGCCAAACGATTGCAATCTAGTGCCAGTGAGTCAGAGACATCCATCATGGCACTCGCTGTGGCAGCCGCCTCGATGCCCAGTTGAATTGGTGGAGTCGGTCTGAGCTGAATGGCCACCCACTCGTCATAGGCCTTAGCCAGCGATTTATCTTCGTGTAGCAAAAGATCAAGACCGCATGCAGCACGACCCAGGGTGCCCGCTAGGGCAACTAAGTCACCAGGCTTAGCAGTTGAGCGAAGCACTGGATTTACACCCGCCAAATGACCGTGGGCGGTGACGGCGATCACGATCTGGTCACCAGCGGCTAAATCTCCACCGACCACCTCGCAATCCGGTGCAAGTTCATCGCAGCCTGCCTGCAAACCGCGGGCAAAGTCCTCCAGCCAAGAGACTTTGGTGTGACCGGGGATGACCATCGCCACCACCAGCGCAATCGGCTTTGCCCCCATAGCTGCGACATCGGCAACGTTGCTTGCAACTGCCTTGAAACCAAGGTCATAGCCGGATGAGAAATCCGTCCTAAAGTCATGACCTTCGACCATGGTGTCAGTGGTCACTACAAAGCGGCCATCGGCAACCGCAACCACTGCGGCGTCATCGCCGGAGCCAACCACAGTGGTTTCCACCTTGCGAAAGTTCTTCACCGCTTGCCTAAGGGCAGCAACTTCACCTAGTTCGAATACCGTTGGGCCTGAATAATTCACAAACCAACGCTAGCCTGTATTTGATGCGAAAACTTCTTCTTCTCCTTGCAATTCCGCTGCTTGCAGGTTGCGCCGCGACGGTAAATCTTGAACCAGCCGAACTGGCCAATGATCCGGGGTGTGCGGAAGTTTCGGTGCGCTACCCGGGCGCAATTGGAGAACTCGCTCAGCGCTACACCAACGCGCAGGCGACATCCGCCTGGGGTGAACCCACCGCCGTGATTGCAAGGTGTGGCCTAGCTCCGGTTGAAGCCTCCGAACTTAGTTGTGTAACTGCCGGCGGTGTCGACTGGTTGGTGGATGACTCTCAAGCGCCCAACTACCGCTTTATCAGCTTTGCTAGAAACCCTGCGGTTGAAGTCATCGTCGATTCTGAAAAGGCCAGCGGAGTTGGCGCACTGGAAGCGTTAGCTGGTGCAGTTTCTAAGATTCCGGCCAGCAAAGCCTGCACCGAATTAGGCAATTAGCGCGGTTGAGTGCCCTGAGCCAAACCGGTCTGAATTAGGGTATCCACCAACTGCGGGTAACTGACCCCGGTGGCCTGCCACAGCGATGGGTACATCGAAATCGGAGTGAAGCCCGGCATGGTGTTAACCTCGGTGATCACAAAACCTAAGGCGGTCAGGAAAAAGTCGGTTCTAGCCAATCCCGAGCATCCGAGTGCGCGGAAGGCCCTTTTGGCTAGTAGATGCATTTCCGAAAGCTCGGCATCACTCAGAGTGGTTGGCACCAGCAGATCGGCCCCGCCATCTAGGTACTTCGCCTCGTAGTCGTAAAACTCTCGACCGGTAACCACAATCTCGCCAGCTAGCGAAACCTCAAGCTCTCCGGTTGGTAGCTCCAAAACCGCACATTCCACCTCGCGGCCAACAACCGCAGTCTCAACCAGCACGGTGTTGTCATGACTAAAGGCCGCAACGATTGCGGCTTCTAAGTCATCAAACTTTTTCACTTTGCTGACGCCAACCGATGAGCCAGAGCGCGATGGCTTTACAAAGACCGGCAAACTAAACCGCTTGGCACATTGCGCCAAAAAGCTCTCTGGATCCAGCTCAAATTCTTTTTCGGTGACAACCAAGCCTTCGGCAACCGCTATGCCGGCATTCTGAAACAGCGCCTTGGCCTTGGACTTCTCCATTGCAACCGCGGAAGCTAGCACACCGTTGCCGACGTATGGCACCTGGCAAAGCTGCAGCAGCCCCTGGATCGAGCCATCCTCACCGTTTGGTCCGTGCAGCACCGGGAAGGCGATGTCAATGACCCCAAGGTCATCACCATTTTCACTCTTCCAGCTTCCGCCACCCAAAGCTGGGTAGACCTCTGGGCCGTCTGGCACCACTGGAGCATCGGAGAGCTTCCAGTCCGGAGAGATCGGGCTAAGCACCCACATTCCCGAAGGGGTGATGCCGATTGGAATCACCTCATACTTGGATTTATCGATTGCCGAATAAACCCCGAGTGCGGTAACGCAAGAGACGCTGTGTTCGGAGGAAGCGCCGCCGTAAATCAGTGCTAAACGAATCAAAACTCCACCTCGACATCATCCGCAAGATTTAGCTGGCGTCCAAACTCCTGGGGTTGCATTCGACCATTCAAAACATCGCTCACCTGAGCCACAATCGGCATTTCAATGCCCTTTTGACCCGCGCTCTCGAGCACTGGCTCGACCGAGCTCAGTCCCTCGGCAGTTTGCTTCATGCGCTTGAGCACCTCGCGCTTGGTGAAGCCTTGGCCCAGCATTTCACCAGCTCTAAAGTTTCTCGAGAGTACCGATTCGCTGGTTGCAATCAAATCCCCAAGTCCTGCAAGTCCAAACATGGTGCGGCGGCGAGCGCCGTGGGCAACAGCGAACTTGGTAATTTCTGCCAGCCCTCTGGTCATAATCGAGGCTTTGGTGTTTTGCCCATAACCCAGCCCGTTCACAATTCCAATTGCAACCGCAATCAGGTTCTTGAGTACGCCACCGAGTTCGGTCCCGATCACATCGTGATTGGTAAACACCGTGAAGTAGTCATTCGATAGCGTTCTTGCCACCTCGTTGGCACGCTCTGCGTCGGCACAGGCACACACCGAAGCTGCCGGCTCTTGCTTAGCAATCTCTAGCGCCAGGTTGGGTCCGGAAACCACTGCCATGTGAGTCATCGGCAGACCGGTTGCCTCGACCATGACCTCACTCATGCGAAGGCCGGTGCCCTGCTCTAGGCCCTTGATCAGGCTAATTAGCGTTGCACCCTTGGGAATCAGATCTTTCCAAACCGCAAGGCTTTCGCGCAGGCTCTGCGAGGGAATCGCCAGGAAAATCTGCTCCGCGCCTTCCAGCGCGACGCCTAGTTCACTGGTCGCAGAAAGTTTGGCCGGTAGGTCAATGCCCGGAAGATAGTCGCTATTGCGCTTGGTCTCGTTGATTTCGTTCGCTACTTCTTCACGCCTGGACCAAAGCACAACCTCAGAACCGGCATCTGCGATTACCTTCGCAACCGTGGTGCCCCATGATCCGGCACCCATCACCACGATTCGGCTCACTTCTTCTTCCTAAAGTTACCGATCTCGGTCTGACCCTTTTTGGCCGGGTCCCAAAGTTCAGTAGGTGGCGTCTCGCCGCGCAATTCACCAACGATGGCGGCGATTTCCTTCATTACCTTCTCGGTGGCCTGGTTTACTTCCTGGGCGCTAACGCCGTCCTTGCGAAGCTCATCAAAGTGCATCGGCTTACCGATTTGAACGTTCACCACGTGGAACGGGTTGGGCCTAAATCTCTTAGAGTAGGTTCCCAAGACCTTCTCGATGCCCCAGTGACCGGCCGGCACAATCGGCAAGCCGAGCTCGATAGCCAAGCGAATCGCTCCGGATTTGCCGCGCATCGGCCAAAGCTCAGGATCGCGAGTCAGTGTGCCCTCGGGGAACACCACGACCACCTGCCCAGCCTTTAGGAACTCGATTGCGGCTCGAAGTGGTTCTTCGTTGGATCGACCGGTGCGATAAACCGGAATTTGACCAACCTTTGGAAGTAGTGCCCCCAGCACTGGAATTCTAAATAGCGATTCTTTCGCCAGATAGTGCGGGGTGCGCTTCATGTGAATGAATACCGAGTAGGCAAATGCCAGTGGGTCCAGGTAGTTCACATGGTTAGCAACCAGGATGTAGCCGCCGGACGGAAGATTCTCCAGGCCCTTGGTCTTGATGCGGAACATTAGGCGAATTAGCGGCGCAAGAATCGATGCAACCAGGGTGAAAACGAAGCTCTTCTCGCGAAGGACTTTGGGCAACTTTGCCTCGGCCACTTAGTTAGCCTTCTATCCTGAAGTCAGCACCCAGAGCACCGAGCTTGTCAATAAAGCGCTCGTAGCCACGAGAAATCAGCTGCACGTTGGTGACGTTTGAGGTGCCCTCGGCAGCCAGTGCCGCCACCACGTGACTAAAGCCACCGCGCAAATCAGGAACTCTAATGTCTGCCCCGCGCAATGGAGTGGGGCCGGAGATAACTGCGGAATGGTTGAAGTTGCGCTGCCCGAAGCGACATGGATTGCCACCTAGGCACTCGCGATAGATCTGAATTTGAGCACCCATCTGGTTCAGAGCATCGGTGAAGCCAAAGCGGTTTTCATAAACCGTCTCGTGAACAATCGAGATGCCCTTGGCCTGGGTTAGTGCCACCACCAACGGCTGCTGCCAGTCGGTCATAAATCCTGGGTGCACATCGGTCTCAATTACCACCGGCTGCAACTCGGTGCCGGGGTGGTAGAAACGAATGCCATCGTCTTGAATATCGAACTGACCGCCTACCTTGCGATAGACGTTGAGGAAGGTCATCATCTCAACCTGGCGAGCGCCGCCAACGAAGATGTCTCCCTGGGTGGCGAGTGCTGCCGCTGCCCAGCTGGCAGCCTCATTACGGTCAAAGAGCGCCTGGTGGGTAAATCCCTTGAGCGACTTCACACCCTCAATTCGAATGACGCGGTCGGTGTCAACCGAGATGATCGCGCCCATTTTTTGCAAGATTGAAATCAGATCAATAATCTCCGGCTCGATAGCCGCGCCGGATAGCTCTGTCAGTCCAGAGGCGGTGGTTGCCGAGAGCAGCACCTGTTCGGTCGCGCCAACCGATGGGTATGGCAGCGAAATCTTGGCACCCTTCAGGCCCTCGGGGGCACTGAGCCTGGTTCCGGTTGGGAGCTTCTCGATTACCGCACCAAAGGAGCGCAAGACATCAAAATGGAAATCAACTGGACGGTCACCAATTTCACACCCGCCGAGGCCTGGAATGAAAGCCTCCCCCAGTCGGTGAAGCAGCGGGCCGCAGAAAAGGATAGGAATACGAGAGCTGCCGGCATGAGCATCGATGTCCACCATGCGTGCCTGCTCAACATTTGACGGATCCAACACCATGTCCCCGGTGACCGGATCGTGGTTGATGGTGACCCCGTGCAGCTGAAGCAGGCGAGAAACCACCTCAACGTCTGAGATGTGAGGCACGTCTTTTAGGGTGGATGCGGTTTCGCCCAGCAGGGCGGCAACCATGGCTTTGGTAACTAGGTTTTTGGCACCTTTGAGGTCTACTCGACCAGTGAGCGGCTTACCACCGTTGATAGTGATTTCACTCACTTAGACTCCTTTGGCTGGAAGAGTCTTAGGTCTCCAAGACTCTCGCTTAGCCTCGAATGCGGCTATCGCTGCCTCGTTTTGCAAGGTGATCCCGATGTCATCGAGACCTTCCATGAGACGCCACTTAGTGTATTCGTCGATTTCAAAACTCACCGTTAGCTCACCGATGGAGACGGTTTGTGCAGGGAGGTCAACCTTTGCCACAGCGCCTGGATTGGCATCGATGGCCGCCCACAGCGCTTCCATGTCAGCCTCAGCAATCACACCTGCGATCAGGCCTTGCTTACCGGCGTTACCTCGGAAAATATCTGCGAACTTGGGGCTGAAAACCGCCTTGAAGCCAAAGTCACGAAGTGCCCAGACCGCGTGCTCACGCGAGGAGCCGGTGCCAAAATCTGGACCGGTAACCAATATCTCCGAGTTCTGGAAAACCGGCTGGTTCAGCACGAAATCTGGTTCTTGCCCGCGCCAGTTTGCGAATAATCCGTCCTCAAATCCGGTCTTGGTGATGCGCTTGAGAAATACCGCGGGGATGATCTGGTCGGTGTCGACGTTAGAGCGCTTTAGCGGTGCTGCCACGCCCTCGAAAACTGAAATCTTCTCCATTTATGCCTCCAGATCCGCTGGAGCGGAAAGTGTGCCACGAACCGCGGTTGCGGCGGCAACCACCGGTGATACCAGGTGGGTTCTCGCGCCCTTACCCTGACGGCCCTCGAAGTTGCGGTTTGAGGTGGAAGCGGCGCGCTCGCCAGGCCCCAGCTGGTCTGGATTCATGCCGAGGCACATTGAACAGCCAGCAAATCTCCACTCTGCACCGAAGTCCTTGAAGACCTTATCCAGACCCTCGGCCTCGGCCTGCAGGCGAACCATGGCTGAGCCGGGCACCACCATCATGCGAACGCCTTCAGCCTTTTTGCGACCCTTCACAATCTCGGCAGCCGCACGCAGGTCTTCGATTCGAGCGTTGGTGCACGAACCTAGGAATACGGTGTTGACCTCGATGTCTTTCATCTTGGTTCCAGGAGTCAGATCCATGTACTCCAGAGCACGTTCCGCTGCAGCCCGCTCGCTGGAATCCGAGAATGAGCTTGGGTCTGGAACGCTGTCCATTAGCGATACGCCCTGGCCGGGGTTGGTGCCCCAGGTCACGAATGGGTCCAGGGTGTCTGCGTCGATAAAGACTTCAGCATCGAATACTGCACCCTCGTCGGTCTTGAGGGTCTTCCAGTATTCAACGGCTTCATCCCAGTCGCTGCCGGTTGGAGCGTGTGGGCGGCCCTTGAGGTATTCGAAGGTGGTCTCATCTGGAGCCACCATGCCGGCCCGAGCACCAGCCTCGATAGACATGTTGCAGATGGTCATGCGGCCCTCCATGGAGAGTGCGCGAATAGCGCTTCCGCGGTATTCCAAAACGTAGCCCTGGCCACCGCTCGCGGTGATCTTGGCGATGACCGCCAAGATGATGTCTTTGGCGCTGACGCCTGGGCGAAGGGTGCCCTCAACGTTGATAGCCATGGTCTTGAATGGAGCCAGTGGCAAGGTTTGGGTTGCCATCACGTGCTCTACTTCACTGGTTCCGATACCGATACCGAGGGAACCGAAGGCTCCGTGAGTTGAAGTGTGCGAGTCACCACAGACAATGGTCAACCCGGGCATGGTCAAACCTAGCTGCGGTCCAACCACGTGCACGATGCCCTGGTTCTTGTCTCCCAGCGAGTGAATTCGAACCCCGAACTCAGCGGTGTTGTCGCGAAGCGCCTGCACCTGAGTGCGGGAGGTGAGATCAGCAATTGGCAGGTGAATGTCCTGGGTTGGGGTGTTGTGATCCTCGGTCGCAATTGTTAGGTCTTTGCGGCGCAGTTGACGTCCGGCAAGTCGCAGGCCATCAAAAGCCTGCGGGCTGGTTACCTCGTGTATTAGGTGAAGGTCGATGTAGATCAGATCAGGCGCACCATTTTCGCCCTTGACCACCAAGTGGTCTCTCCACAACTTTTCAGCCAGAGTAAGTGGCTTATTTGACATGCTTCACCTCGCGAGTGCGTAGGTGAAGAGTTTACCGCACCCTGTAGGTTTAGGTGGTGACTCAATACCAGCCAGAGCAGCTTTCTCGGCTTCAAAAACGCACCGTGAAGGTGCTTGCGATCGGCCAAGCTTTTGGCGGTTTCGGTTTGGGCGCTACCTTGTCGGTCGGTGCGCTGATGGCTGCCGATCTATCTGGCACCAATGCCTGGTCGGGCGCTGCCGCCACGCTGAGCACCCTAGGCAGCGCAACCAGTGCGATTCCACTGGCCAATCTCGCCTATCGCAAGGGACGCCGAGTGGCACTGGCCAGCGGCGCAGCAATTGCCATCAGCGGTGCCATGACCATGATCTTGGCAGCCACGCTTCGCTCCTTCCCGCTGGAACTAGTCGCACTGTTTCTGCTCGGTGCCGGCTCGGCCGTCTCGCTGCAGGCGCGCTTTGCGGCCGCCGACATTCCCGTTGCCGGACCACGAGGCAAGGACCTCTCTCTGGTGGTCTGGGCAACTACCGTGGGCGCGGTGGTTGGGCCAAACTTGATTGCCCCGGGAGAAAGCCTGGGACTGGCGATTGGCTTGCCGCATTTGGCGGGACCATTTTTGTTCACGATCGTGGCTCAGTTGAGCTCAACCTTGATCTTCTGGTTTGGCCTAAGGCCAGACCCGCTATTGATTGCCAAGGAGATAGCTGGCCTGCCAGCCAAAAGAGTTAATCCTGGCTTCAAGGCCGCCATTGAGGTGATTAGGGCAAGACCGCTGGCGGGCTATGCGGTGTTGACCATTGCCCTCAGCCATATGGTGATGGTTTCGATCATGAGCATGACTCCCGCTCACCTCAATACCGCGGGACACTCACTATCTGATGTTGGGCTAACCATTTCCCTCCACATCGCGGGCATGTATGCCTTTGCTCCGGTTTTTGGCGCACTTGCCGACCGATTCGGCTCGGTAAAGACGATCGTGCTGGGTCAATTCATCTTCTTGGCCGCCATCGGTTTCGCCGGACTAGGTCAAAGCAATTTCCAAATGGTAATCATTGGCCTTTTCCTTTTGGGCTTGGGCTGGTCAGCCTCCACGGTATCCGGCAGTGCGCTTCTCACCGAAGTGCTTCCAACCGATGAAAAGACCAAGGTGCAGGGCTTTAGCGATTCCCTAATGAACCTCTCGGGAGCTTTCGGAGGGGCAATTTCCGGCACAATCCTGCTGCTCTACACCTTCGGCGGTCTTAATGCTGCAGCGCTAATTCCAGTGGTGTTTATCGTGGTGGCGACCAGTTTCTCGAAGCGCTGGCGCGGTTAAAAAGAAATCCGCCTCTAAGACATTCGTCAATCAGAGGCGGAATTCGTGACTCCAGCGGGATTTGAACCCGCGCTACTGCCGTGAGAGGGCAGCGTCCTAGGCCGCTAAACGATGGAGCCGAAAGCAACCTGAGAAGTTTGCCATAAAACCTTGAAGTTGGCAATCTAACGGCTGAAAAGCTGCAGTGCTCCGGGATGTATTTGCGCACTAAAAGGCGAGGTGCCAACAATCTCACCATCGCAAGAAAGCGGGTAGTTGGCATTTTCGATGCGGATTGACTTGGCCTTGAAGATCTCCACCTCTGGAAATTTCACGTGCTGCCCCTGATAAACCGTGGGGAAGATTTTCAATAGTCGCGGTCTGGAAACCTCGTGCAGGATAAACACCTCGAGTTCCCCATCCAGGTGATCAGATTCCGGCGAGATGCGCATGCCGCCGCCAAAGTTCTGCACATTCGCAACCCCGCACAGCATTGCTTTTACGGTGCGGTGCTCGCCATCAACGGTGAGGTGGTATTCGATGGGGCGAAAGCGCGGTAACTCCAAGAGCATGGCCGCAACATAGGAGTTGGGGCCCTTGGGCCACTTCAAACCGTTAGCACGCTTCGCACAAATCGCATCAAAGCCTGCGGAGATAGAACCGAAAGACCAAAACTCACGCTGCGCGGTCGTAACCCTCATGAGATCCACCCGCTTGGGTGAATCAAGGGCCTGCAAAATGTTTTCGATGGCAGCCTGGGGATTGCCCAGTTCGATCTTGAGCTGTCTAGCCTGATCATTCCCGCTGCCGGCTGGAACCAGCCCCAGTGGGATTTGGTTTGGAACGCAGATGTTTACCCCGAGTTGTGCGGTGCCATCGCCACCGACCGCAATTACCCCGGAAATTTCTTGATCGCTAATGGCAAGTTGCGCCTTGGACGACGCTGCAAGCGCTGATTCGGCTGAGAGATTGATAGCTGGGATGCCCGCTTTTGCAAGCGCGGTAAAAACCTGTTCGCCCACTAGATTGCCACGACCGCGATTTGCGGCTGGGTTGACTAAGACTCCAATTGGCTTCATTGCCGACCTTTCACAGATGCCACAAACATAGACTGTTCTGCAAGGCGGTAACTATGAAAATCACCAAATTTGAGCACGCATTTTTGCAGATCGAGCTCTCAGCCAAGCAATTGCTAATTGATCCCGGCGTGTATTCACCGAACCTACCTGCATTGGAGAATGTGGTTGGTGTGGTGCTGACTCATGTGCATGATGACCACAGTTACCTCCCGCACCTTGCAGCAATCAAGCAGCAGTTTCCAGATGTGCGATTCTTCGGCCCACTGGATGTGGTGGCAAAACTCGGTGAGCTCGGCTGCGAGCGGGTAAGTCACGGTTCGCACATCGAAGTGGAAGGCTTTTCACTGGACTTCTTTGGTGATCTCCACCAAGAGATTCACCGCACAATCCCGCTGGTGCAGAACGTTGGAGTCTTGGTCAATTCCAAGCTCTACTACCCCGGCGATAGCTACACCCAGTGCGATTACCCATTTGAAATCCTGGCCTGCCCATCGGCAGCCCCCTGGATGAAAATCTCAGATTTGATCGACTACTTAGAGGCTGTGAGGCCAAAGCGAGCCTTCGCCACACACAATGCCATTCTGAGTGAGCACGGTCACACCTTGCAAAACAATCGGATTCGGGAAATTGTGACCAAACACGGCGGAGAGTTCAGCTTCCTCAAAGAAGGCGAATCAATAACGCTCTAGAGCGCCACCACAATCGCCGCGATCAACATCGCGATGGTGGTTGAACCCCAGAGCCTTTTTTCTTTGGCCGACTTGGTTATGTTATTCATCAGGGCAGCCACCGCGGCAAAACCAATTAGCCCCCAGTTCACCCACTGGTTTAGATCTTCACCCAAGAGCTTTGGCACTACCCCAAGTTGCGCCAGGTAGTGACCGGAAATGGCCAGGGTCAAAGCAAATGAAATAGCACTGGCAATTCGATATGGGATGGGTAACTTACCTGGCATTTGACCACCGTAGGCATACTCGCCAAGCGGAGCTCCAAAGACCAGTGCTAGTTGAAAAAGCGCGGTTGCGAGAAAGGCAAAAACAAGAAAACCGGAGGCAAATGCATCAAGCATTTTTACCTCCGGATCTCAATTGCTGGGATACCTGGACTCGAACCAAGAACAAAGGAACCAGAAACCTTCGTGTTGCCAATTACACCATATCCCAATGGTTGGGCCTTAGACCCGACGCTCTATCTTAGCGGGCGGAAGCGAAAGCCTCTAGTCGAGAAATGCTTCTTTCCTTGCCTAAGAATTCCATGCATTCAAACAGCGGAGGTGTGACTCTTCTTCCCGAGAATGCCGTGCGGATTGGGCCAAAAGCATTTCTCGGCTTCTCTCCCAAGCCCTCAACTAGCGCCTCATTCAGAGTTGCTTGAATCGAATCGGTTGTGAAGTCATCCAGCTCTCGAAGTGCTGTGATCGCGGTCTCAATGATCAGCTTGGCATTTTCAGGAAGCTGCGAAAGCGCATCTTCTTCAAAAGTGAGCTGGTCATCGGATACGAACATAAAGCCCAGCATTCCAGCGGCTTCAGACAGCACCGTAATGCGCTCCTGAACCAGCGGAGCAAGTTTGTGCAGCAGCGCTAACTGCTCGGCAGTTGGTGCGGCTGGCAAAACTCCGGCTGACTGCAGGTAGGGCAGAATGCGAGCCTCGAAGTCATCGGCCTCCAACAGTCGGATGTGAGAGGCGTTGATGGAATCTGCCTTCTTCTGGTCAAAGCGAGCCGGGTTTGGGTTCACGTTTGCCACGTCAAAGTTGGCGCAGAGCTCTTCCAGGGTGAAGATATCGCGGTCAGCGGCAATTGACCATCCAAGCAGTGCCAGATAGTTCAACAGACCCTCTGGAATGAAGCCGCGATCGCGGTGTAGGAACAGGTTGCTCTCTGGGTTTCGCTTAGAGAGCTTCTTGTTGCCCTCCCCCATCACAAAGGGCAGGTGACCAAAGCGTGGGATGAACTTGGTGATTCCGGCTTCATACATTGCGTTGTAGAGCGCAATTTGCCGTGGCGTGGAAGACAGTAGGTCTTCACCGCGCAAGACGTGAGTGATGCCCATCAGCGCATCGTCTACCGGATTCACCAGGGTGTAAAGCGGCTGTCCGCCAGGGCGAACCACCACGAAATCTGGGAACGAGCCGGCTGGGAAGGTAATTTCACCGCGGACCAGGTCGTCAAAAGTGATGTCCTGATCCGGAACTCTCAAGCGCAGCGCTGGTTGACGCCCCTCGGCCAGGTAGCGCTCGCGATCTGCCTGCGATAGTTCGCGCTCAGAGTTGTCATAACCAAGCTGCACGGCACGACCGTTGGCCTTATTGCGCTCTTCGATTTCCTCTGCCGAGAGGAAGGACTCATAAACGTGACCGGACTCCTTGAGCTTGTCGATGACGTCCATGTAGATCTCGGTGCGCTGGGACTGACGATAGGGCTCGTGCGGTCCCCCTACCTCAACACCCTCATCCCAGTCCATGCCCAACCAGCGCAGCGCATCGATGATTTGGTGGTAGCTCTCTTCGGAGTCTCTAGCCGCATCGGTGTCCTCGATGCGGAAAACAAAGGTTCCGCCGACTCTTCTGGCGTATGCCCAGTTGAACAGTGCGGTTCTAACCAACCCAACGTGTGGGGTGCCGGTAGGCGATGGGCAGAAGCGGACCTTGATGTCCGAACCGGTTGCGGTCGTGGTGGGTGCGGTAATTAGCGTCATAACGAAAGACAAGCTTAGGCAACCAAGTTGCGCAATACGCCAATACCCTCAATCTCGCACTCAACTTCATCACCGTGGGAGATGCGAGATATGCCGGCTGGAGACCCGGTGAGAATCACATCGCCCGGCAACAGGGTGAGGTTTTCGGAAACAAACGAAACGATGGTCTCAACATCGAAAATCATGTCGTTGGTAATTGAGTGCTGACGCAGCTCGCCGTGCACACGGGATTCAAGATGCTTATTGGCGGGATCAAAATCGGTCTCGATCCAAGGACCAAGTGGGCAGAAGGTGTCAAAGCCCTTAGCCCGCGCCCACTGCAGGTCTGAGAACTGAATATCTCTTGCGGTCACATCGTTACCGATGGTGTAACCAAAGATGTGTTCCTTGACGGCTGACTTTGAGATGTTCTTTGCTTCTTTGCCAATCACAATTGCAAGTTCAACCTCGAGCTCCACCTGATCGGACTGATGCGGCAACACGATGTTTTCTCCGGGTCCGATGATTGAGCTAATTGGCTTGAAGAACATCAGCGGCTCGTCAGGCACGTCTTGGGAGATTTCGGCGGCATGAGCGGCATAGTTCATGCCGATGCAAATAACCTTGCTTGGCGCAACCGGAGCGAGTAACTGAACCTGATCAAGATTTACTACCTCGCCGGAGTGCTCCATCGACTCCATGGGATTACCAGCAAACAGCGAGACCTGATCTTGGTTTATGGAACCGAATCTAATCTCACCGTTGAGATTGAATCTTGCGATTTTCATTTCGTTAGTCTGCCAGCCTTAGCATCCAGTTGTGGCGGTCCGCAACGGCGCCGTATTGAATGCCGGTGAGTTCCTGACGCATCGACACGGTTAGCTCTCCCGGTTCGTTGCCACCGATGACAATCTCCTCGTGTTCAGACTTAAAGGTGCCAACTGGGGTAATTACCGCTGCGGTACCGCAGGCAAATACTTCGACAATCTCATTTGACTTGATGCCCTCGCGCACCTCAGCCAAGCTCACCTTGCGCTCTTGAACCTCGATGCCACGATCGCGCAACAGGGTAATTACCGAGTCGCGAGTGATGCCGTGCAGGATTGTGCCATCAAGAGCTGGAGTTGCGACGTGACCGTCTTGGTAAACAAAGAACAGGTTCATGCCACCGAGTTCTTCGATGTAGGTAGCGCTCTCGGCATCTAGGAACATCACCTGGCTGCAACCATTCTCATAGCCCTTGGTCTGAGCTAGTAGCGATGCCGCATAGTTACCGCCGGTCTTGGCCTCACCGGTGCCGTGCTTGCCGGCTCGAGCAGAATCTAGGGCAATCCAAATTGCCACCGGCTTGAGTCCGCCGGTGAAATATGGGCCAACCGGTGATGCAATCACGCGATACTCAGCCCGCTGCGCAGCACGAACACCGAGGAAGTTCTCGGCTGCAATCTCAAACGGCCTGAAGTACAAAGTCTTCTCACCCTCGGGTGCCGGCACCCAATCACCATCGACGGCGATCAACTGCCGAAGTGACTCAACAAAGACATCGGTAGGCAGTTCGGGCAATGCCATACGGAGTGCCGAGCGCTGCAGGCGTTTGGCATTGGCTTCTGGTCTAAAGGTCCAGATTGAGCCGTCCTGGTGACGATATGCCTTGATGCCCTCGAAGATCTCCTGGCCGTAGTGCAAAACCGCAGCAGATGGGTCCATCATGATCGGACCATATGGGATTACCTCGGCGGAGTGCCAGCCCTTGTCCTTCTCCCAGACCACCACCACCTGGTGATCGGTGAGCTTGGCGCCGAAGACTGGATTAGCCAAGATGGCATCGCGCTCAGCCTTTGGGGTTGGGTTGGGGTTTCTAGTTACTTTGAATTCCATGGTCGCTACCTAAATCAGAGCCAGGATGCTTTGGGCAACCTGATCGGTTGAACGCTTTGAGTCCCTGCGGTGGGCCAAATCTTGCGCCACCGCACTTTCGATTCTGGCCGCTGCCTCGGTGTAGCCGAGGGTTCTAGCCAGAAGTGCTGCAGAAAGGATTGCTGCAGTTGGATCAGCGAGGTTTTTGCCCGCGATGTCCGGAGCTGAGCCATGAACGGGTTCGAACATGGATGGGAAGGCCCCGGTTGGATTTAGGTTAGCCGAAGCGGCCAGGCCAATGCCGCCGCAAATCGCGGCTGCCAGATCGGTGATGATGTCACCAAATAGGTTGTCGGTGACAATGACGTCAAAGCGCTCTGGAGCATTCACCATGTGAATGGTGGCAGCATCGATGTGCATGTAGTCGTGGGTGACGTTCGGGTACTTTTTGGAAACCTCATCAACCATACGAAGCCAAATCTTGCCGGCGTGCACCAGCACGTTGGTTTTGTGCACCAGCGTGACGTGCTTGCGTTCGCGGTTTGCAGCCAGGTTGAACGCGTACTCAACCGCTCTGCGGACACCAAATGCGGTGTTCACCGAAACCTCGTTGGCAACCTCCTGATCGGTGCCCTGGCGAATCGCTCCGCCGTTACCGACATATGGACCTTCGGTGCCCTCGCGGACAACTACAAAGTCAACGCCCTTAGCCTTCGAAAGCGGTGAAACCACGCCCTGAAAAAGCTTGAATGGTCTGAGGTTGATGTGGTGGTCAAAGGCAAAACGTAGTTTCAGTAGCAGCCCGCGCTCTAGGACTCCGGAGGGGACCCGAGGATCGCCAATCGCACCAAGCAGAATCGCATCGTGCTTTCTAAGCTGCTCGAGGTCATTCTCGGTAAGTGCTTCACCGGTTACTAGGTAGCGGTCTGAGCCAAGGTCGTAACTTGTGACATCCAACTCAACGCCAGAAAGCGCCTTCTCCAGGGCGGCAATACCGACCGAGGTGACCTCAGGTCCGATGCCGTCTCCGGCGATAACAGCAAGATTGATGGATTTCACAGCTAAGCCTTACAGATTGTTTAGAACAACGATAACGCTTTTGCCCAGCTACTTGGGGCGTGAAACTACTCTCCGGTAATGATGGCAAGCCCGGTTTGGCTTGCGGCATTAGCAACCGCTCCGCCGTTGACCAACTTGCCTGTAAAGCCTGCAGACTTCATGTAGTCGATGGCCTGGCCGGCACGGTTACCGCTGCGGCAGTAGATGTAGTAATCGGCGCTCTTGTCCAGAGTCTCAAGCTGCTGCGCAAAGTCGGCGTCGGCGATGCCAATTCTTACCGCACCCTCAAGGTGACCTGCAGCCCACTCTTCTGGCGTACGAACATCGATGATCGCTGCATATGCTGCTGGGTCTTCGGTCTGAGTAGCACAAGCGCTTAGCGATCCGATGGCAAACATCGCGATTAGGGCAGCGACTAGAAACTTCAAAATCTTCACTGGTGGTCCTTTCAAGATACCCCCTAGGGTATGTGTTATAGTTTAGACAGTCAAGTTGAAAGGCTGTTTTCATGCAGATTCCCGAAGCGGATCTCGACGCCGTAAAGAAGCGTCTGGCAAGAGCGCAGGGCCAACTCGGTGGAATTATTCGAATGGTTGAAGAAGGCCGCGAGTGCACCGATGTGCTAACCCAGCTAGCAGCGGCCCAGGCTGCGATTAGTCGCGCAGCTTTCACCCTGATCGCCTCCGGCATCTCGCATTGTGGAAGCGATGAGGCAGGTATCGCCGACAAGGCAAAACTAGAAAAGGCTTTCCTCTCGCTGAGCTAGAGGATTTAGAAAGGATAAGAAATGGCTACCGAAGTAACTATCGATGACCTAGAAAACGCGATTGCGGAAGGCAAGTTCGTTGTCGACGTGCGTGAAGATCACGAGTTTGACGCTGGACACGTTCCAAATGCCCGCCACATCCCCTTGAGCACCGTTGCAGATCGCACCGCTGAACTGCCACAGGACGAACAGATTTGGCTAATTTGCCAGGGTGGTGTGCGCTCCATGAAGGCTGCCGACTATCTTTTGACTCAAGGCTTTGACGTGGTGTCCGTTGCCGGTGGCACCGGTGCTTGGATCGCCGCAGGCAAGGATGTTTCCTTCGAGGCGAGCAAGTAGTGGGATTTTTCGACCTATTCAAAAAGAAGTACCAGACCGTCTCCCCTGCCAAAGCCTTCGAGGCACAGCAGCAGGGTGCGATGCTGATTGATGTCCGTGAGGCAGGCGAGTATCGCAGCGGCCACGCACCTGGGGCCAAGCACATCTCGGTGCAGGTAATTGAGCGACGGTTGGGCGAAATCCCAAGAGAGCGACAGATTATTGTGGTGTGCCAATCTGGCATGCGCAGCCAGCGGGCAGCTGAGATCCTCAGCCGAGCCGGTTTCCAAGTGCTGAACGTATCCGGCGGAATGATTGGCTGGCAGCGTGCCGGCCTGAAGATTGTGAAGTAATTGAAGGTAGTAATTGTTGGTGGTGTTGCCGGCGGCATGTCGGCTGCAACCCGGCTTCGCAGGCTAATAGAAGCTGCTGAAATCATCGTTTTCGAACAGGGGCCTCATGTCTCCTACGCCAACTGCGGGCTGCCTTATCACGTTGGTGAGGTAATCCCGCAGGAGAGCGATTTGCTTTTGCAAACCCCGCAGTCTCTGAAAAACCGCTTCAATCTCGACGTTCGTGTGAATACACGAGTAGTTAAGATCAACGCCGCAGAAAAAACTGTCGAGGTCAAAAACCTTGAATCCAAGCAAAGCTACATCGAGAGCTATGACTCACTGATCCTCTCCACCGGCGCCAAGCCCAAAATCGCCGAAATAAAGGGGGCCGAAAGAGCTCATGTTTTGCGCGATGTTCCCGATGCGGTGAAGATTAAGGCCTTGGTGGACAAGGGCGAAGTTTCATCGGCCGCGATAATCGGAGCTGGCTTTATTGGTGTTGAGCTCGCCGAGAACCTAAGACACCGCGGCATTCATACCACCTTGATCAGCTCCAAAGACACGATTCTGCCGCAGTATGACCCGGAGATCATTGAACCGCTGCAAGCTCTGCTGGTGAAAAACGGGATAAACCTCGAACTCAATGCCAACACCACTTTGATCAATGAGCGGTCGCTTGTGCTCTCAAGTGGCAAGGAAATAGCCGCTGATCTGGTTGTCATGGCCGTCGGGGTTGAAGCCGATCACAGTCTCGCCGTCGCTGCCGGACTCAAAATCGGTCAAGCTGGCGGCATCTGGGTGGATGACCAGATGCGCACCTCCAATCCGGACATCTATGCCGTGGGTGACGCTGCCGAGAAGACCAATTCGCTTACCGGGCAAAACCAGATGATCTGGCTGGCCAATCTTGCCAATCGCCACGGCCGCTTAGTTGCGGATGTAATCGCTGGCGAGAAAGTGTCTGCCAAAAAGGCAATCGGCACCGGCATCATCGGTGCGTTTGGGATGGCGGTGGCGGTTACCGGACTTACCGAGACCGCCGCAAAGGCAAATGGCATAAAGCACAAGGTGATTCACCTTCACCCTGGCAGCCATGCTGGCTATTACCCGGGGGCGGAACGAGTTTCCCTCAAGCTGCTATTTGACCCTGAGAGTGGCAAGCTGCTCGGTGCCCAGGGCGTTGGTTTTGATGGTGTTGACAAGCGAATCGATGTCATTGCCACCGCAATCTTTGCTGGGCTCACCGTTGATGATCTGATGGACCTAGAGCTCGCATACGCACCGCCTTTTGGCAGCGCCAAAGATGCGATCAACCAAGCCGGTTACGTTGGGAACAATGTTCTTCAGGGCAAGACTCCGAACATCCAGTGGTACGAAGTTGAATCCGCTCAACAAGCCGGCGCAGTTGTGATTGACGTCAGGACTCAAGGGGAAAATCAACTATGCAGCATTCCAAACTCGGTCTTGATCCCGGTAGATGAATTGCGCAATCACATAAGCGAGCTAATCGGTAAGCAGGTCATTGTGACGTGTGCAGTTGGTCAACGCGGTCACACCGCGACTCAGATCCTGCGCAGCCAAGGCATTGACGTTAGGAATCTAGACGGTGGATACACCACCTGGCGCAGCGGCATGGACGCCAGAGCAAGAGCAGCAACTAAATAATCCTCAAACAAAAACAGGGCCCAGATTGGGCCCTGTTTTTTTGGTAAAGACTTAGTAAGCCTCTGAGATAGAAATCGCCTGCATGGTGTCGGCCTTAATCTCTGCCCGCAGCTGCTCCAGGATTTCCGGTGCAACCGGAGAGTCCACGGTAATAACACTCAGTGCCTTGCCACCGCGCTGCTGACGAGCAATGGTCATCGCTGCGATGTTTACATTGGCCTCGGCGAACGCCTTGCCGTAAACCGCAACGATTCCTGGACGATCCTGGTAAACCATGACAACCATGTGGTCGGCCATTGAAAGCTCGACGTCATAGCCATTGATGGAAACTACCTTCTGGTGGTGCTTTGGACCAATCACGGTGCCGCCAGCAGAAACTACCGAGCCATCGGAGAGCACAGCCTTCAAAGTGGTGACGTTGCGGTACTCATCGCTCTCGGTGGCCTGAGTCAGGCGAACCTCAACACCGCGCTGCTCCGCCATGAGCGGTGCATTCACGTAAGAAACCTGCTCGGTGACCATGGTCTGGAACAGGCCCTTGAGGGCAGCAAGCTTCAGCACGGTGACATCGTGAGCGGCAATCTCACCACGGGCCTCAAACTCCACAGACACGATTGAGGTGTGGGCAAGGCCGGCAACAATCTGGCCAAGCTTCTCGGCCAGCGGGATTCCCGGTTTCACCGAAGCGTCGATTACACCGCCGGCCACGTTTACGGCATCTGGAACTAGGTCGCCGGCTAGCGCTAGACGAACTGAGCGAGCAACCGAGATACCAGCCTTCTCCTGAGCCTCATCGGTTGATGCACCAAGGTGTGGGGTGACCAGGATGTTCTCCAAAGTCAAAAGTGGTGAGTCCTTTGGAGGTTCATTTACGAACACATCCAAACCTGCGCCTGCGATGCGGCCAGACTTAAGCGCCGCGTAGAGCGCCGCCTCGTCGATGATGCCACCGCGGGAGCAGTTCACGATGCGAAGATTTGGCTTGGCAATCGCAAACTGATCGGTTGAGATCATGCCGGTGGTCTCCGGAGTCTTTGGGATGTGAATCGTTATGTAGTCAGCACGCTTCATCATCTGATCCATATCGACCAGCTCAACACCGATTTGTTCGGCGCGTGCCTGGGTAACGTATGGGTCATAACCGATCAGGGTCACCCCAAAGCCGGAAAGTCGCTGGGCTACCAGGGTTCCAATCCGGCCAAGACCGATGATTCCAATGGTTTTTTCATACAGCTCAACACCGGTGTACTTAGCGCGCTTCCACTCACCGTTCTTTAGCGAGGCATTGGCGTCTGGGATGTGGCGGGAGAGCGCCATCAGTTGGCCAATGGCCAACTCGGCAGCAGAGATCACATTGGAAGTTGGTGCGTTTACCACCATGACACCGGCGTTAGTTGCGGCCTTGATGTCGACGTTGTCCAGGCCAACACCGGCGCGGGCAATTACCTTGAGCTTTGGAGCCGCTGCGATGGCTTCTTCGTCCATCTTGGTTGCCGAGCGAATCAGCACGGCATTAGCTTCTGCCAGGGCAGGCAGTAGTTGGGAGCGATCCGCCCCATCAACACTTCGGATTTCGAAATCTGGACCGAGGGCCTCAACCGTGGCAGGCGAAAGCTCTTCAGCAATAAGAACAACTGGCTTAGACAATGGCAAACCTAACGTCGTTATCGACAGCGATGGGAATGGCTAAAGTCTAGTGCCGCAAGGCGGCTATTAGTCGCGTGGGCAGCTGCAGATTTGGTCTTCTGGCACGCCAGCCAGGGCTTCTTCGACATGCTGGCCGCAACCCTGCCAAGTGATCTTGTTGCATTCGTCACACATTGCCTGTGAGCACATAATCAATTCCTTTGTTTTTGGAAACAAAAACACATTACTACAAAATACCCCCAGGGGTATTACCTAAGAGCCACTTTTCCGCAGTCGCAACTCCACCAAGCCGGATTCGTAGGCCTTACTGGATTGCAGTTCAAACTGTTGGGAAACCTTGGATCCCTTGAATAACTTGACACCACCACCGAGGATATCCGGAGCGATAAACAATCGCAGCTCATCGATCAGGCCCATCACCAAAAGGGTGTCTACCAACATCGCCCCTCCCCCGATAAACAGATTTCCGGGGTGCTTTTGCATGATGCTCTTCACCACCTCGCGCAGGTCCCCGCCGATGAAGTGAAGATTTGGGATTTGCAGCCCATCAAACTTCAGGGGCTGCTCAGTAAGCACGTAGGTGGGCAAAATGCGTTCCATATCTGGAACCGAGTCGAGTTCAAATTCAAAGGTCTTGCGGCCCTGCAGCATTGAACCAGAGCTAGAAATAAGCTCCATCCAACCAAAGTCTTCATCCGGTGAGAGGTACTTCTCGGCCCAGCTCATATCTCCATCCGGGCCTGCCAGGTAACCGTCGAGCGAGATAACACCGTAGAAGATTGCTTTTGCCATTGCCCCAGAATAGCCAAAAGCCCCCGATTGCTCGGGGGCTTTTGGGTAAAGCTTTAGCGGGCTGCGCTACCTTCCTGGTAGTCGTCGTCCTGCTTGATCCAGCTGAACAGCTTGCGCAGCTCGCGGCCGGTGGCCTCGATTGGGTGAGCCTCACCCTTAGCGCGAAGTGCCTTGAACTCTGGAGCGCCAGCATCCTGGTCATCGATGAAACGCTTTGCGAATGCACCGGTCTGGATGTCGGTTAGCACGTCCTTCATGCGGTCCTTGACCTCTGGACCAATGACACGTGGGCCGGAAACGTAGTCACCGTACTCAGCGGTGTCGGAAACGCTCCAACGCTGCTTAGCAATGCCGCCTTCGTACATCAGGTCAACGATGAGCTTTAGCTCGTGTAGCACCTCGAAGTAGGCGATCTCTGGCTGGTAACCAGCCTCGGTTAGGGTCTCAAAACCGTACATAACTAGCTGAGAAGCACCACCGCAGAGCACAGCCTGCTCACCGAATAGATCGGTCTCGGTCTCCTCGGTGAATGTGGTCTTGATGGTGCCGGCGCGGGTTCCACCGATTGCCTTGGAGTAGGAAAGACCTACCTCCATGGCCTTGTCGGTTGCATCCTGCTCGACTGCGATTAGGTTTGGCACACCCTTGCCGGCGACATACTCGCGGCGAACGAGGTGACCTGGGCCCTTTGGAGCAACCAGGAATACGTCAACATCGCTCGGTGGGGTGATGTAGCCAAAGCGAATTGCGAAACCGTGACCGAATACCAGTGCGTCACCAGCTTCCAGGTTTGGAGCGATGTCATTGGTGTACAGGTCGCGCTGCTTTGGGTCCGGAGCGAGCACCACGATAACGTTTGCCCACTTCACTGCCTCACCGGGGGTAAGAACCTTTAGGCCCTGCTCGCTTGCCTTGGCACGAGACTTGGATCCCTCTGGAAGACCAACTACGACGTCTACGCCGGAGTCCTTTAGGTTCAGTGCGTGAGCGTGACCCTGTGAGCCAAAGCCCAACACGGCGACCTTGCGGCCCTGGATGATGCTTAGGTCTGCATCCTTGTCGTAGAAGATTTCTGCCACTTTATTTCTTTCTCTGATGGTTGATAGGAAAAACTATTGGTTTAGCGAAGTACTTTTTCGCTCATTGACTTAGAGCCGCGAGAAATCGCGATTGCTCCAGATTGAACTAGTTCTTTGATGCCGAATGGCTCGAGCACCTTTATGAACGCCTTGCACTTTGCTGAGTCGCCGGTGACTTCGATTACAACCGAGTCACTCACAACATCAACAACTCGGGCTCTAAATAGCGTAACGGCTTCTAGCACCTGTGAGCGAGTTGACGCATCGGTTTTTACCTTGATCAGCATGTGATCGCGGGCAATTGACGAGTCCTGCTCCAGTTCAACGATCTTTAGGACGTTGATTAGCTTGTTGAGCTGCTTGGTGACCTGCTCCAGCGGCTGACCATCTAGGTTCACCACTGCGGTGATGCGAGATAGACCCTCCACCTCGGTGGTTCCCACCGCAAGCGATTCAATGTTGAAGCCGCGACGAGCAAACAGGGCCGCCACGCGGGTCAGAATTCCGGGACGGTCTTCAACCAAAAGTGAGAGTACGTGCTGAGACATTCTTTACTCCTCCCCATCCCAGATTGGAGCTGCGTCACGGGCATACTGCACCGCATCGTTTGAGACGCCGGCTGGAACCATTGGCCAAACCATGGCATCGCGACCGACGATGAAGTCAATTACCACCGGGCGGTCATTGGTTTCAATCGCCAACTTGATGGCGGCGTCGATCTCTTCTTCCTTCTCGACGCGAATCGCGAGGCAACCGTAGGCATCTGCGAGTTTCACGAAGTCTGGAATCATCACGGTGTCGGTTCCGGTGTGTAGATCAGTGTTCGAGTAGCGCTCGTTGTAGAACAGCGTCTGCCACTGACGAACCATACCCAAGGACGAGTTGTTGATGATCGCAACCTTGATGGGAATGTTGTTGATCGCGCAGGTTGCGAGCTCCTGGTTAGTCATCTGGAAGCAACCATCGCCATCAATCGACCAAACCAAACGCTCTGGCTGAGCAACCTTGGCACCCATGGCAGCTGGAACCGAGTAACCCATGGTTCCGGCACCACCGGAGTTCACCCAGGAGTTTGGACGCTCATACTTGATGAACTGAGCCGACCACATTTGGTGCTGACCGACGCCTGCGCAGTAGATGGCCTCCGGACCCGATAGCTCACCGATGCGCTTGATGACGGTTTGAGGTGCGAGTTTGCCATCGTCTAGGTCGACATAGCCCAGTGGGTAACGCTCCTTGAGGCCGTTTAGGAACTGCCACCAAGAACCAAAGTCAGGCTTTTTGCCACCGAGTTGCTTTTCCAACTCGGCAGTCAACATCGCAATTACCACCTTGGCATCGCCCACGATTGGCACATCGGCGTGACGAATCTTGCCAATCTCCGCAGGATCAATGTCAACGTGAATCACCTTGGCACCGGGTGCAAAGCTCTTTACATCTCCGGTTACTCGGTCATCAAATCGAGCACCGAGGGTGATCAACAGATCTGCCTTCTGCAAGCCGGTCACCGCAGGAACGGTGCCGTGCATTCCCGGCATACCTAGGTGGTTTGGGTGTGAGTCTGGGAACGCTCCGCGAGCCATCAATGTGGTGGTAACCGGTGCGCCAACCAGCTCAACCAAACGAGCAAGTTCGGCATGCGCTCCAGCGCGAATCACACCGCCACCGACGTAGAAGATTGGCTTGTGAGAAGCCAAGATCATCTCGGCCGCTGCCTGCACCTGCTTACCGTGCGGGTCAGTTACCGGCTTGTAGCCAGGAAGTTCGACCTTAGGTGGCCAGGAGAATTCGAATTTCTTGTTCTGGGCGTCCTTGGCAACGTCAACCAAAACTGGACCCGGACGACCGGTGGTTGCCAGCTCGTAGGCTGCTGCCATGGTGCCTGGAATATCCGCCGGATCGGTAACCAAGAAGCTGTGCTTGGTGATTGGCATTGTGATACCGACGATGTCGGCTTCCTGGAAAGCATCGGTTCCAATTGCGTGCGAGTTCACCTGGCCGGTGATTGCAAGCATCGGAACCGAGTCCATCATCGCGTCCATGATCGGGGTTACCAAGTTGGTGGCACCCGGGCCGCTAGTTGCGATGCAAACACCCAACTTGCCGCTGGCAGCGGCATAGCCCTCGGCAGCGTGACCCGCACCTTGTTCGTGGCGCACCAAGATGTGACGGATCTTTTTGCTGTCCATCAGTGGGTCATAGGTTGGAAGAATTGCGCCGCCTGGCAAACCGAAGACAGTGTCAACACCGAGCATCTCTAGCGAGCGGATGATTGCCTGTGCTCCGGTGAGCATTTCCTTAGACATAAGTCCTTCTTCGTTCGTGATGTGCAACTAACCGCAGTAGGCACCTTCTGCGGCGGAGTGCACAAGCTTGGAGTACTTTGCGAGAACACCGCGGGTGTAGCGCGGTGGCAGCGGCTGCCATTCAGTCTTTCGGCGAGCCAACTCTTCATCGTCGACCAGTAAGTCAAGCGAACGAGCTTTGATGTCAACCCGAATCAGGTCTCCATCACGCACCAGGGAAATCGGTCCACCATCGGTGGCCTCTGGAGCAATGTGTCCGATACATAGGCCGGTTGTGCCGCCCGAGAATCGTCCGTCTGTCAATAGTAGGACATCTTTGCCCAAACCGGCACCCTTAATTGCACCGGTAATGGCAAGCATCTCGCGCATTCCAGGGCCACCCTTAGGTCCCTCGTAGCGAATAACGACCACATCGCCAGCATTAATCTCGCCGCGCGAGAGTGCCTCCATGGCACCAGCCTCACGCTCGAAGACTCGAGCCGGACCTTCAAAGAAGGCAAGGTCAAAGCCAGCGGTCTTCACAACCGCACCGTCTGGAGCAATTGTTCCGTGCAGCACGGCGATGCCGCCGTCTTTGTGAATTGGGTTGTCCATGGCGCGAATGATCTTGCCGTCTGGGTCTGGTGGGTTGATGTCCGCTAGATTCTCGGCAACAGTCTTGCCGGTAACGGTTAGGCAGTCGCCGTGAATCAAACCTGCATCCAAAAGTGCCTTCATGACCACTGGAACACCGCCGACGCGGTCAACGTCGTTCATAACGTACTGACCGAATGGCTTTAGGTCACCAAGGTGCGGCACCTTCTCGGCGATGCGGTTGAAGTCCGAGAGCTTGAGGTCAACCTCAGCCTCACGCGCAATGGCAAGCAGGTGCAGCACGGCATTGGTGGAACCACCAAATGCCATCAGGACCGCAATCGCATTCTCGAATGCCTTCTTTGTCAAAATCTTTCTGGCGGTGATGCCCTTGGAGATTAGATTCACCACTGCCTCACCGGAGCGGTGTGCCCAGGCATCGCGACGACGGTCTGCCGAAGGTGGGGACGCCGATCCCGGCAGGCTCAGGCCCAGCGCCTCACCGATTGAGGCCATTGTGTTTGCGGTGTACATACCGCCACAGGCACCCTCGCCCGGACAGATGGCGCGCTCAATGCGGTCCACATCCTCCTGGCTCATCTTGCCTGCCTTGCAGGCACCAACCGCCTCAAAGGCATCGATGATGGTCACCTGCTTCTCGGTGCCATCGGAAAGCTTTACCCAGCCCGGGGCAATCGAACCGGCGTAGAGGAAGACCGAGGCCAAATCCAAACGAGCTGCCGCCATCATCATGCCCGGTAGTGACTTATCGCAACCAGCCAGCAGCACCGAGCCATCCAGGCGCTCAGCCTGCATCACGGTCTCAACCGAGTCGGCGATTACCTCGCGAGAAACCAAAGAGAAGTGCATTCCCTCGTGACCCATAGAAATGCCATCGGAGACGGAAATGGTTCCAAACTCAAGTGGGTAGCCCTTGGCTGCGTGCACGCCCTGCTTCGCAGCATCAGCGAGTCGATCAAGCGACAGATTGCAAGGGGTGACCTCGTTCCAGGAGGAGGCGACACCAATCTGTGGCTTCTCCCAGTCCTCATCTCCCATTCCGACCGCGCGCAGCATGCCGCGAGCGGCTGCCCTCTCTAGGCCATCAGTAACTACATGGGAGCGAGGTTTCATCGAGTTAGGCATGGTGCAAGTCTAACTGCAAGAGCTAGTAGCCTAGAAGGGTGGAAAGCCAAGATACGACCAAGGTCCCTACCGGGCTAACCCTTTATTCGCTAGCAGCTCATCGAGCTAGCAAAGAAGTGATCTACAGCTACTCCACATCCTTCGGCATGGCAACCCGGCTGCTCTCTAGAGCCGTTAGGCATCACGTCGAGAATATCTATGCCCTGGTTAGGGTGGCCGATGAGATTGTGGATGGCTCGGCTGCAGAGGCGCAGGCTAAGGGTGCCGACCTCGAGCCCGAAGCTGAGCTCAACGCATTTGAGCAGGAGACTTACCGGGCGATGCAGCTTGGCTTTAGCACCAATTTGATCATTCACGCATTTGCGATAACCGCTCGCGAGGTGGGCATCAGCAAAGACATCGTGGAGCCATTTTTCTACTCAATGCGGCAAGATCTCACCGAGACCGAGCACGATCAGGCCTCCTTTGACACCTACGTTTATGGCTCTGCGGAAGTGGTTGGCCTGATGTGTCTAGCAGCTTTTGTGCACGGCGAGAGCTACACCAAAGAACAAAAGGTCGCCCTGGTAAAAGGCGCCAGAGCCCTGGGCAGCGCGTTTCAGAAGGTGAATTTCCTCAGAGATCTCAGCGCCGATTTCAAACGACTGGGCCGCAGCTACTTTCCAAACGTCAACGTCTCTAATTTTGATGAATCAACCAAGGCTCGCCTTGTTGCAGACATCAATGCCGATCTTGAAATCAGTGCCAAATCGCTGCCGCTGCTGCCAAGATCCGCAAGACCTGCGGTAACCGCTGCACAACTGTTGTTTACCGAGCTAAACCACAAAATCGGAAATACCGACGCCAAAAAATTGATTGAAACTCGCATCAGCGTTGGCAACTTCAAGAAGTTGTGGCTGCTGGCCAAGTCTTTCTTAGGAGCAAAACCATGAGCCAAAAAACCGCAATCGTAATTGGCGGTGGCATCGCTGGTCTCTCAACTGCAGCGCTGCTTTCAAAGGCTGGCATGAAGGTAAAGCTTTTCGAGGCTCGAGAGGGCCTCGGTGGTCGTGCTTACCTGTGGGAAAAAGATGGCTTTCGCTTCGACATGGGCCCAAGCTGGTATCTAATGCCGGATGCTTTCGAGCAGTTTTACAACCTGATGGGAACCACCGCGGCAAAAGAGCTCGACCTGGTTCGACTCACCCCGGCATACCAAACCCGCAACGAGGGGCTGGGCGACCGCTTGGTGATGAGCGAGCAGCTCCCCGAGATCAAGGCCATGTTTGAGTCAATCGAACCCGGCAGTGGCGAGCAGCTGCAGCGCTACCTAGATAGCGCCGAAGAAGCATATGACCTATCAATAAAGCACTTCTTGTACACCAATTTCAAAGACCTCAGAAGCTTTTTGCACCCTGAGGTCTTGGCCAAGCTGGGCAAGTTCCTCAAGCTACTCACCACCTCGCTGTATGACTTCTCTGGGCAGTTCGTCAAAGACGAGCGGCTCAAGAAAATGCTGAACTTCCCGGCCGTGTTCTTGGGAGCTTCGCCATACAACACCCCGGCCATGTACCACCTGATGACCCACGTTGATATGAATCAGGGTGTCTTTTACCCGCAGGGTGGTTTTTATACCCTGATTGAATCGGTGGCCCGCCTTGCCAAAGAGCAAGGTGCCGAGATCCACACTTCGTCGCCGGTTAGCAAAATCTTGACCGAGGGCGGAAAAGCAGTTGGTGTTCAGGTTGGTGCCGCCGAGTATCGAGCCGATGTGGTGGTTGCGAGCGCCGACCTGCACTTTGTCGAGACCAAGTTGCTCGAGCGCAGGCATCAGTCCTTCCCGCAGTCTTGGTGGGACAAGCGAGTGCCGGGGCCATCCGCGCTACTCATGTATTTGGGCGTCAAGGGCAAGATCGATCAGCTCGATCACCACACGCTTTTGTACACCAAGGATTGGGGCAAGAACTTCGCCAAAGTCTTCCGCAAGGCGGATGGAAAGTCTGAGGTGCCAGACCCGGCCAGCCTCTACATCTGCAACCCATCCAAGACTGACCCTTCGGTTGCTCCTGAGGGCATGGAAAACATCTTCGTGCTGGTTCCAGCAGCTGCCGATGTTGGCATTGGCGGTGCTGGCGATGCCAGCTTTGAACTAGCCGCTGACAAGGTGATCGACCAGATTGCTCAGTGGTGTGAGATTCCAGACCTGAAGGATCGAATTGTGGTTCGCAGAACCATGGGTCCGCGCGATTTCCAAAACGAACTCAATGCCTGGAGCGGCACCGCGCTTGGCATGGCACACACGCTGAGACAAAGCGCTTTCTTCAGACCAAAGAACTACTCCAAGAAACTAAAGAACCTGTTCTACGTTGGCCACAACACCATTCCAGGTATTGGCTTACCAATGTGTTTGATCGGTGCGGAGTTGGTTTACAAGCACCTCACCGATGACAGAAGCTCCGGACCGATCAAGGGCGAACTCAAGCCAGTGAAGACCTGGAAAGGCTTGGCTTGATCCTTTATCTCCTAGCCCTAGCCGTATCCCTTTTGGGTATGGGGCTAATTGATTTCAAGCACAAGCTCGCGCTTTTTACCCAGCCGCTCAGAACCCTGGCAACACTCACCATCGCCGTGGTGGTCTTTTTGATTTGGGATTTGGTGGGGATCGCTCAGGGCATTTTCTTTCGAGGCTCGGGGCCTTATCTCACCGGAATCACCATCGCACCGGAACTACCCATCGAAGAGGTGTTCTTCCTTACGCTTTTGAGCTACACAATTTTGATTGCCTACCTGGGGTTCGCTAAATGGCGCAAGAGTTGAGCTATCTGAGCATTGCCCTGCCTCCGGTATTGCTGGCGGGCGTAATTGCAATCCTGCTTCGGAGGCGGTTGAACCCAGGCGCTCTGCGATTGGCCGCTTTGCTTACGCTTTTTATGACCTTGGTCTTTGACAATCTGATCATCCTGGCCGGGATCGTGGGTTACGACGAAATACTAATCTCGGGAATCAAGCTGGGCGTCGCCCCCATTGAAGACTTCTCCTACACCCTGGTTGGACTGGTCATGATTCCACTGACCTGGGAGCTTCTGGGGAGGAAAAAGTGAGTGCAATTTCAAAGCTTTTTATGGCGTCTCGCCCAATCTCCTGGATCAATACCGCCTTCCCATTCGGTGCTGCCTATTTCTTCACCAGCGGGCAAATGGACTGGGTGTTTTGGCTGGGAAGTTTCTTCTTTCTCATCCCCTACAACCTCTTGATGTACGGGGTGAACGACGTTTTTGATTACGAGAGCGATCTAAGAAACCCGCGTAAAGGTGGCATCGAGGGAGCACTACTTGACCCCAAATATCACCAACTGACTCTGATTCTCGCGTTTGGTATTTCCGCTCCTTTTGCAATAGCGCTCTCAGCCATCAACCTGAATGCCACACTCTGGCTTTGGCTGACTTTGTTTGCGGTTGTGGCATACAGCCTGAAGGGTCTTAGGTTCAAAGAGATTCCTTTTTTGGATTCGCTGACCAGTGCCTGGCACTTTGTTGGACCGATGCTGGTGGGTCTAGCCATGGCTGATGCTGAAATAAGTTCGCACCAGCTGATTGGCATCGCCGCCTTCATGCTTTGGGGCATGGCATCCCATGCCTTTGGTGCGGTGCAGGATGTGCGGGCAGACCGCGAAGCGAAAATTGCCTCGATCGCAACCCAATTGGGAGCCAGACTCACCACCCGAATCGCTTTTGGCTTCTACCTAATTGCAGGATTGTTAGCACTTGGGCTACCAGATCGCTTTGCCTTTGCAGCCCTAGCCGCTCTCCCCTACCTAGTTGTGGTGGGACGGGAACTGGGCATCACCGATGAGAACTGTGAGCGAGCAAATCGAGGCTGGAAAGTGTTTATTTGGCTCAACTTTTTTGCTGGAGCGGTGATCTGCTCGCTGTTGATCGGACCAAGCGCCTAGTTCTCAACCCAGTTGATTAGGTAACGCCGAGAGAAACTCGGGGCACAAAGTTTGCAGCTGAGCATTCTGGTGGGCTTGCGAGATCTAAAGTGCTCGTGCCCGCCTGGGCACTGACCGCGATACTTGGCAACCTGTTTGGCAAGCGGCGTGCCATCGATTCTCTGGTGCAGGTAACCCAGCTCGGTTGCCTTGGCCTTCCAAACTTTGCCGTGACCGGCCGCCTGACCACAGAGCGCATGGGCAATTTCGTGCAGCAGCACCTGCTCAACCACATGCATATCGCCTGCTTCGACTAGGTGCCTAGAAATGGTGATGCGCTTTTGCGAATAGTTGCAAAGACCAGCCCTGCGTATGGCTCGATCGAACCCAAAGGAGTAGTTCACCAGCCCGTGACGCTGAAATAGCTCCTGGGCCAACTGACTTACTTGGTCAAACACGTGCCAAGAGTAGCCCGAAAGCGGTATGTTTTTGCCTTATGACAAAGCGTTCTCGGCCCTGGGGTCACAATGATCCAATCAACCAGCCAACTGCGCGCGAATTACACCCCGACACCGTGAGTGTTCGTGGCGGATTAATTCGCTCAGGCTTTGCCGAGACCTCAGAAGCGCTGTTTCTCACCAGTGGATTCAGCTATGACTCTGCCGAGCAGGCCGAGCAAGCATTCATGGAGACCGAAGAGCACTATTTATACTCCCGCTTCTCCAACCCGACCGTTGCGATGTTCGAGGAGCGACTAGCGCTAATCGAAGGAGCCGAGGCTGCGCTGGCAACCGGCACCGGCATGGCCGCAATGTTTGCCTCGCTGGCTTCGTTTGTTGAAGCCGGAGACCGCGTGGTGGCATCGCCTGCAATGTTCTCCTCCTGCTATGTGGTGCTGACCGAGATTTTGCCTAAGTGGGGCGTGCAGGTTGAGATTGTCTCGGCTAACACCGAAGAGGCCTGGACCAATGCACTCGCCAAACCGGTGAAGGCTGTCTTTATTGAGACACCGAGCAACCCGCTGATGGAAATTGTTGACATCGCGCTGGTTGCCAAACTCACCCACCAGGCCGGCGGCATATTGATCGTCGATAACGTGATGGCCTCGCCGGTTTTGCAGAAGCCGCTTGAACTCGGTGCCGATGTCGTGATGTATTCCGCCACCAAGCACATGGATGGCCAGGGGCGAGTGCTTGGCGGTGCGGTGGTTGGCTCCAAGCATTACATCAATGAGGTGCTGAAGCCCTTCACTCGTCACACCGGGCCATCGCTTTCACCCTTCAACGCTTGGGTGCTAACCAAGTCACTTGAGACCATGTCGATGCGAGTCAACAAAATGGCCGACACTGCACTTGAGGTGGCATCCGCGCTTGAGGGCTCAAAAGGTGTGGCGCGAGTTGTGCACCCATTTTTGAATTCCCACCCGGATTCAGCACTTGCTAAAAAGCAGATGCTCAAGGGTGGCACCACCTTGGCGATTCAGCTTGATGCCGATAAGGCCAAGACTTTCGCTTTTATGAATGCACTTGAGGTAATTGACATCTCAAACAACCTCGGTGACTCCAGGTCCTTGATTACTCACCCAGCGTCATCAACCCACCGGCGCTTAGGCACCGAGACTCAGCTCAAGATGGGGATTACCGAGTCGACCTTGCGGCTCTCGGTGGGGCTTGAGCACCCCGGTGATTTGATCACCGATCTAAAACTAGCCCTCGAGCACCTTTGAAATTCGCGAGACTGCCTCGCTGATCCTGGCCTTTGAGGTCGCGATGTTGAACCGAATGTAATTCGAGTACTCATCACCGGGCGCATGGTCTTCACCCGGCACAACCGCGACCCTGGCCTGCTGCAAGATCACCTGCTGTGGACGATCAACTCGATAGGCGGATAGATCTACCCACACCAAATAGGTGCTTTCCATGTTGAATAGCTTGGCCTTTGGAAGCTTTTGGGCAACTTCGTGCTGGAAGAAGGCAAGATTCTCTTGAATCTGTTCAACTGCATCATCGAGCCAGTTGACCGAGTCACTAAATGCACTCTCCATCGCAAATGCCCCAACCAGCGATGTGCGCCAGTGCATGGCATCCGGGATGCCCTTCAGGCGGTTCTGCACCTCAGAACCTTGCGTCAATAGAAAAGCGGCCTTGAGGCCTGCAACATTCCAAGCCTTAGAGCTTGAGGTAATCGTGACTCCGGTGCGCTCTGCGGCTGGACCCAGGGCCAGGTATGGGGTGAATGGCACCCAGCTAAGTGGAGCGTGAATCTCATCGCTGATTACGGTGACGCCATAGTTATCCGCTAGCTCAGCAACCGCGGTGAGTTCTTTCGCGGTGTGAACGCGTCCCACTGGGTTCTGCGGTGAGCAGAGCATGTAAACCTTGACACCTGACTTGAAGGCTGCCTCAATGGCACTCAGGTCTAAGACCCAGTCATCGCCTTTTAGAACCAGCGGAGCGTCTACTACCTCGGCGTGAACCTCTTCGATCCAGTGGTAGAAGCTCGAGTAGACCGGGCTGTTTACCAAGACTTTATCGCCAGGTGAAGTCAGCACCCGCAAAATTTCAACTGCCGCCACCCCAACATCGGTGGCTAGCTTTAGTTGCTCGGGAGCAATCTGCCAACCCCAGCGGTCTATTGCAAATGCTTCAAAAGATTTGGCGACCTCTGGAATTGGGCCGGTGTAACCGAGGTCAGAACGATCGGCTAAATCTTTGATGCGATCTCGAATCGCGGGAGCCACCTCGAAATCCATCTCCGCAACGTGCATGGGTAGCACATCTTCGGGAAAGCGACGCCACTTTGAGCTGGAGCGATTGGCGAAATTGCCAAAACTGTCTGAGTTCACGCTTTGATTATGCCCGAATTGCGACCTGATTGCCCCAAGGGTCAAGAATTCGAATTGATTCCCCGTCATTGGCAAATTGCGAGGCAGAGTGCTTTAGGAAGTCCTCTAGTTTTGAAAGTTCATCAGTGCTACCAAGCTCGATGCGAACCTCGCCAAGCCCGAGGGCTGGCTGCCTTTTGCCAGCGCCTCGGGAGCGCCAGATATTCATGGCCATGTGGTGGTGATAACCACCGGCCGCCACAAAGAGTGCGGTGTTGGCGTAATTGGTGGTGATGTCAAAACCGAGGGTATTTACATAAAAATCTTTGGCCTGCTCGATAGAACCAACGCTCAGGTGCACGTGACCGATGTTGGCAACTTCTGGTCCAGCTTCTGTTAGGTGGGTCGAGAGGAACTGATTTGGATCGAGCGCCAGAGTTGCCATTTTGACCTCGCCGTTTTGCCACTGCCACTGATCTCGCGGGCGATCAAAGTAAAGTTCAACGCCATTGCCCTCTGGGTCATCGAAGTAGAAGGCTTTAGATACCAAGTGATCTGCACTTCCGGTGAAACTGCCGGGATATTGGCTCGCCACCGCCGCCACTGCATAGGCCAGTGAGGCCTCTGTGGTGAAAAGAAAAGCGGTGTGAAAAAGCCCGGCTTCGTGCTCGCCGGCCTGCCTAAGTTCTGGCGCATGCTCCAAGAACAAGACCGGTTCGTTCTCCCCCAGCACGTAACCGTTTGGCGAACTGCTGATTACCTTGAGGCCCACTCCCTGGGTGTAAAACCTGAGCATCTTCTCAACATCGGCAACTTTTAGAGTCACCGCACCCATAGTTAGGTTCGCTGGCAAACGATTCATGCCAATAAGTCTAGTGCCCCTAGACAGAATTTAGATGTCTGAAAAAAGCAGGGTGAGCGCGATGCTAAACATCACCAGTGCAATAACGATATCGAGGACCTGCCAGAACCTGACCGAAGCCATAAAGCGGGAGAGTAACTTCGCCCCATAACCCAGTGAGAAAAACCAGACAAAACTTGCGGTGGCAGCACCGAGTGCAAACCACCACTGATTTGGCACAAATTGGTTGCCGATTGAACCAAGCAGAATCACGGTGTCGAGATAGACGTGTGGATTTAGCCAGGTTAGTCCCGCCATGGTCGCCAAGGTCTTGATTAGCGGCAGGGCCTCGCCCTGAGCCTCTAGCGATGAAGGCTTCAGGGCACGCCTAACGGCTGAAATACCAAACCAGATCAAATAGGCAGCGCCGGCGTAGCGGAAAATCTCGAGCAAAAGCGGCAGCTGCTGGATCACTGCACCCAGGCCAGCGACTCCGGCAATAATCAATAACGCATCAGAAATTGCACAAAACAGCACGGCTGCAAAGACGTGGTGTCGCATGAGTCCCAATCGCAAGACGTAGGCGTTTTGCGCCCCAATAGCGATAATCAGGGAGAGCCCGGTAAAGAAGCCGGCGACAGATGCGATCACTTGGGAATTGTATCGCTGCGGAAAAAGTTATTTCACCCATGACTACTTTGGAAATTGGCAACCCGGCACCGCAGTTCACCCTGAAGAACCAAGACGGCGAAGAGGTATCGCTCGCATCGGTCTTGGGTCAGAAGGTAGTGGTGTATTTCTACCCAGCAGCCTCCACCCCGGGCTGCACCACTCAAGCATGTGATTTCAGAGACAACATCAACTCGCTCAAGTCTGCAGGCTACACCGTGCTGGGAATCTCTCCAGATGAGCCAGGGAAACTAAAGAAGTTCAAAGACAAAGAGGGCCTGAACTTCGAACTACTAAGCGACCCAGACAATGCTGTCCAGCTGGCCTATGGCGCATACGGCGAGAAGAACATGTACGGCAAGACTTACATGGGAACTATTCGCTCCACCTTCGTATTGGACGAAAAGGGTGTGCTAACCCATGTCTTCTACAACGTGAAGGCCAAGGGTCACATCGAGATGCTGAGAAAGCAGATCGCTTTCTAACGAAGTGGCAGCAGCACTCCAATTGCCATAAACACCGAGCCAAAGACTCGGTTGAAGTTTTTACCCACTCGCCTAAGCCAAGGCTGAATTCGATCTGCCAGGCTCGCAACCATTAGTTCGTACCAGAACTCCACGAACACAAAGGTTGCCGCCATAACCAAAAACTGCACAAAAAGCGATGCGTTTGGATCAATGAACTGAGGCAAAAATGCCACGAAAAACAAGATTCCCTTGGGGTTGGTCACGGCAGACAAAAAGCCTTGGCTGAACAATTTCGAAGGTTTTGAGATTGTG
>JACCDS011564183.1_pt1 | contig 47192 bp, 32 predicted proteins | sample 7446441 | NCBI WGS metagenome assembly JACCDS01 (sample SAMN15323445, study PRJNA562643) | freshwater metagenome | isolation source: river surface water | place: USA:Blue River Watershed | collected 2017-08-17 | reverse complement strand
GGTCGAAATAAATTGTTTCCTTCAGAATGTAGTGGTGGGATGCAAAAAAGAGTCGGTATTGCAAGGGCAATTGCCATGAATCCGAAGTACTTATTTTGCGACGAACCCAATTCAGGCCTAGACCCTAAAACTTCTATCGTCATTGATAAACTGATCAAAGATATTACCCAAGAATACAACATGACCACTGTGGTCATTACCCACGACATGAATTCTGTCATGGAAATCGGAGATAGCGTGTTGTACATTCACCAAGGTAAAAAATGGTGGGAAGGCGATAAAAACACCATCATTACTGACAACAACCCTGAAGTTGAGGCTTTTGTCTACGCTTCTTCCTTTATGAAAGAGATCCGCGGACAAATGCAGCAAAAAAGAAGACAATGAGTCTAATTTTTTTGTTGTTGCTTGCAAATAATTAATTCTTTCTTATCTTTGCAACCCCAAAGGGACTTGCGCAAACGGCTCAAGTAAGTATATAAAATTGCGGATGTGGTGAAATTGGTAGACACGCCAGACTTAGGATCTGGTGCCGAGAGGTGTGCGGGTTCGAGTCCCTCCATCCGCACTAAGGTCTCGTTGGCTCAACGAGGCCTTTTTTTTTAAATAATAGGCAAAAAATTCATTCATGAAAATTACACGTCAAGAAATCGATGCCCAAAATGGCGTTTTAAAAGTGGAAATTACTGCTGCAGATTACCAAAACAAGGTAAAAGCCGCGCTTGATAAATATCGCAAAACTGCGAAAATACCAGGTTTCAGACCAGGTCATGTGCCAGCGGGTCTTATTCAAAAGCAATTCGGTAAATCAGTATTAGCCGAAGAATTGAATAAAATCACCAACGATGCACTTTATCGCTTCATCATTGACGAAAAACTTGATATCCTTGGTAACCCATTGCCAATTGAAAACGGTGTTGAAGGTGATTTTGATCAACCTGAAAACTTTACGTTTAGCTACGAAATTGGCTACAGCCCGTCTTTTGAATTGCCTATTACAGCAAAAACAAAAGTTGATTACGCTACTGTAAAAATCGACAAAGACCTCATTATCAAACAAGTAGAAGACCTTCGTCGTCGTTATGGCAAACTCATTTCTTCTGAGGCAGTTAGTGCCAAAGATATGGTCATGGGTAAATTCGAAGAATTAGAGGGTTCTGAAGTGAAGGCCGATGGCATTAGCCACTCCACCACTATTTCTATGGAATTCCTAGAAAATAAAGCAGCAATCAAATTACTCACCGGCAAAAAAATCAATGAGTCTTTTGAGCTCGATCCAAAAGCTGTTTCAAAAGGCCCAGAAGATGCAGCAGCCATGCTTGGCATTAGCCCAGAAGCTTACGCTGAACTCAATTCTAAATTCCAGTTTACTGTCAATGACGTAAAACGCATGGAGTTGTCCGAGCTCAACGAAGAGTTCTTCCAAAAATTATTTGGCGACGAAGTGAAAACTGAAGCCGAAATGAATAAACGTATTGAAGCAGACCTCGCTCGTATGTTCGAGGAAGATTCAGACCGTTTGTTCACGCGCAAAGTTTATGACATGCTCTTAGAAAAGACTACCATGAACTTCCCAGAAGCATTCTTGAAGCGTTGGATCAAAACTTCAGCTGAAAAGCCAATCACCGACGAAGAAATCGAAAAAGAGTTTGCAGCTTACTTACTTTCATTAAAGTGGCAGCTCATTCAAACCAAAATCTTCAAAGAAAATAACATTCAGCTCACCAATGAGGAAGTTTTAGACTTTACTAAAAACTTGGTGATCGGGAACTATGCTCAGTACGGTTTACCTGCACCTGAAGAGGCTGAGTTACTCGAAACTGCTCAGCGTTTGTTACAAAACAAAGAGCAAGCAAATGGCATCTATGACCGCTTGGCAGAAAGAAAACTCACTGACTACTTCAAAAGTGCTGTGAGCATGACCAAGAAAGAAATGAAATACGACGATTTCGTCGCACAAGCACAAGCTTAAGCGACATCCCAATCTAGCACCTGTAGGTGTTGATTTTGAGCCTTGGCTCCATAGTATAATTGCATACTACGGACCAAGGCTTTTATATTTTCTGTCTTCATGCTTCGGTTGGGGCTAAGCGCGATAATTTCTCGGGCTGGTGCTGCAGAAAGGTCCGCTAACTTTTTGATACCAAGGCGTTGCTCTTCTTTTATCCTGAAATAACCTGGAATTAATGTATAACCACCTTGTTGTTCAACCATCTCCAAAAGCAAGGGTAAATTACCTCCTTCGTAATCCCAGTCTTCTTTATGATCTTGGGCGTTGAGCTGACAAAAATGCAGCATTTGGGTGCGCAAGCAATTCCCCTGGCTGAGTAACCACGGATGCATTTTTTGAATGGTTTCGAGTTGTATGGTGGGTTCCGGGTGCTGTGGACAATAAATCAAAATTTCTTCCAAAAACAATGGCGTGGTCTGAATTCTCGGATCATGAAAGGGCCCTGCAATAATGGCGAGGTCTAGTTCCTTTTTTTCGAGGGCTTCTATTGCCTCAGTTGTTTTGAGTTCTTTAATTTTCAAGCGCACATTGCTCAGTTCTTTAACCCACGTTGAAAACAAATCTGGCAACAGATAGGTGGCAATGGTAGGGATGATGCCAATTCGAATTTCTTCCTTGACATTTCCTTTGAGTTGATCAGATAAGTATTTGATTTTTTCGGTTTCAGCTAATATTTCCCTGATGATGGGTAGTAAACGTTTCCCCGCAGGGGTCAGTTGCAGGGGTTGGGCATCTCTATCAAAAATGGCATAACCCAATGATTCTTCGGCTTTTTTAATTTGCATCGAAAGTGTGGGTTGCGTCACAAAGCAGCGTTCACTGGCGCGCTGAAATTGCAATTCTTCGCTCAGGATAACGATGTAGGTCATTTGTTGCAGAGAGATCATCCGATAGAAATTAAAAGTGTATAAATAAAATCTATACAAATATAAAACAAATCGAAAATCAATATAAGTTCTTTACACCTAACTTTGTCTTGTAAAAGTTAAAGCTGCTTTGCATTAAATTCATGATTTAACAACTTATTCAGCCTAACTTTGTTCCAATAGTAATAACCAATAAATAAATAAACATGTCAACATTAGTAGGAAAAAAATTTCCAGACATTAGCGTAAAAGCCATTGACGAAATGGGCGATACATTTAGCATCAATGTATTGAAGCAAGCAACAGACAACAACAAAAAAGTAGTTTTATTTTGGTATCCAAAAGACTTCACATTTGTTTGTCCTACAGAAATTCATGCTTTCCAAGAAGCAGCAGCAGAATTTGAAAAAAGAAACACAATCGTTATCGGTGCTTCATGTGACACTGCAGAAGTACATTTTGCATGGTTAAATACAGCCAAAGACAACGGTGGTATCGAAGGTGTTCGTTTCCCATTAATTGCTGATTCTACGCGTTTATTAGCTCAAGAACTTGGTATCCTTGATTACGACATGTTTGACGAAGACAACATGGCCGGAGACAACGTACCATACCGTGCAACATATTTACTTGACGAAACCGGAATGGTATTTCATGAGTCAGTAAACCATTTCCCTGTAGGAAGAAATGTACATGAGTACATTCGTCTAATCGATGCTTTTGCACACGTTCAAAAACACGGTGAGGTTTGTCCTGCAAACTGGGAAGAAGGTAAAGATGCTATGAATGCTACACGTAACGGCGTTGCAGATTATTTAAGCAAACACTAATTACTATGTTTAGCGAATTGAACTCAGATAGCCTAGATCAATTACTAGGTGCAAATGCAAAGGTGATGGTCCAATACGGTGCCGGTTGGTGCGGAAATTGCAAAATCACCAAGCCCAAATTTAAACGTTTGGCAGAAACGCATCCAGACATTGAATTTGTCTATGTAGATGCTGAGTTGTATCCCAATTCTCGCAAATTTGCCAATGTTAGCAACTTGCCAACCTTCGCATCTTTTGAAGGTGGTCAGCTCAAGGCAGAGGCACAAGGAAATAAAATAGAAACGATTCAAGAAGTACTCGATGCGCTTACCAGTCATTAAACATATCGTTGAATTCATCGAACAAAACGATGAAGATTACATCAATGAAACCATGGAAACCCTTGAAAATCTTATTGAGGCTCCGGGTATCAAAGATGAAGAACTCGATGTGATTGGCGAGCTACTCTCCAATTTTTCAGGAGCCATTGAAGTACATCGTGAAATCCAAAAAGGAATTCCAAAAAAGGAAGCCCTCAACGGATTCATGAAAAGAGTCACCGGATCTATTAACTAACAAAAACCACCTTCGGGTGGTTTTTTTATGCCTATCTTTGCGGCATGTCTGACTTACTTAGTAAACTAGAAGCCATTCATTTTCGCTTCATTGAAGTGGGTAAAATGATTACCGATCCCGATATCATTTCGGACATGAATCGGTATGTCAAACTCAACAAAGAATACAGAGATCTTGAAGTTCTTGACCAAGCTTATTCCAAATATAGTTTGGTCCTAGGAAATCTTAAAAGTGCTAAGGCGCTTTTAGAAGAGGAGCAAGATCCTGAGATGCGAGAAATGGCCAAGCTTGAAATCGATGAACTCGAGCATCAACGTCCTGTATTAGAGGAAGAAATCAAATTGCTTCTGATTCCAAAAGATCCTGAAGACGACAAAAATGCCATTTTAGAATTGCGTGCCGGAACCGGTGGCGACGAAGCCTGTATTTTTGTGGAGGATGTCTTTCGCATGTACACCATGTATTTCAAAAACATGGGCTGGAATTACGAAGTCATCAACTCTTCAGAAGGATCTGTTAAAGGCTACAAAGAAATTGCAATGGAAATTACCGGCGCAGGCATTTACGGCTCATTAAAATTTGAATCGGGTGTGCATCGCGTACAACGCGTACCAGAAACTGAATCTCAGGGTAGGGTACACACTTCCGCTATCACTGTTGCTGTTCTGCCAGAGGCCGAAGAAGTAGATTTCGAACTAGACATGAACGATGTGCGCAAAGATACCTTTAGGGCGTCTGGTGCGGGTGGTCAGCACATTAACAAAACTGAATCAGCCATTCGCCTCACGCACATCCCAACAGGTACGGTCGTAGAGTGTCAGGATGGACGCTCTCAGCACAAAAACCTAGAAAAAGCCATTTCGGTTTTGCGTTCACGACTCTATCAAATAGAACTAGACCGCGTTCACAACGAACGCGCCGCGCAAAGAAAGACGCTCGTTTCTACCGGAGACCGCTCCGCAAAAATCAGAACTTATAACTACCCACAAGGCCGCATCACCGACCACCGTATCAACAAAACCATGTATAACTTGGGTGTTTTTATGAATGGCGATATTCAAGAAATGCTTGAAGCGCTCAAAATGGCCGAGAATGCAGAAAAACTCAAAGGAGAAACCGCATGACAAAAGCTGAATTAATCGCGCAAATCAAACTTAAATCATCGTTTTTATGCGTTGGGCTAGATCCCGATTTAAGTAAAATGCCGCCACATCTTCTAGACGGCCCAGACCCTTTATTTGAATTTTGTAAAGCAATCATCGACGCCACACATCCTTATGCGGTTGCTTTCAAACCAAATACTGCATTTTTTGAATGCCACGGCGCAGCTGGTTGGGAAGCACTCAGAAAAACGATTGCTTACATCCCAAAAGAGTGTATGGTTATAGCCGATGCCAAGCGCGGTGATATCGGAAATACTTCTAGCTATTATGCAAGAACCTTTTTTGAACACATGAATGCCGATGCCGTAACGGTAGCACCATACATGGGTTCAGATTCAGTTTTACCTTTTCTAGCTTTTGAAAATAAATGGGTGGTTTTATTGGCGCTTACCTCTAATGAAGGCGCTAAAGATTTCCAATTAGCTCCTGAAAACAGCGTTCCGTTATACGAGCAAGTGCTCAGAAAATCGGCAGCATGGGGAAGCTCAGAGCAGTTGATGTATGTTGTAGGTGCAACTCGTGCTGAAGATATTGCCAAAGTAAGAGCACTGGTTCCTGATTATTTCTTTTTGGTTCCTGGTGTAGGTGCTCAAGGTGGAGACCTCGATGCTGTCGTGAAATACGGAGCAAATTCAGAATTAGGTCTTCTTGTGAATTCGTCACGTGCAATTATCTATGCCTCTAAAGGTGAAGATTTCGCACTTGCCGCCAAAAAAGAAGCGCTGAATATACAAAACCAAATGGCCGTGCATATTCAGCGCCTCGCGTTGTAATTTGTACTTATCTTGTAGCTAGATCTGCGTTTTGTTCAGTTTGTTGAACGCTTCCGTAGGCATCACAGCTTGCTTTACGACCTGCGCCGCATGAAGCTAAGAACAATACAGCAAAAAGTGCTGCTAGAATAAAAGTTGATTTTGATTTCATGGTGCTTGTTTTGTTGTTGTTGACTCCTTTAACGGAAGTGATTTTACAAAGTTACAATTTTTACAAAATTAGATCGTTTTAAGTTGTTCAATGAGCCTGCAGTTTCGAATTTTATGGACATTTTTTTTCGGCGTTCAATTCCTTGTTCAGGCACAGCCAACAATTCATTTTCCTCACGATTTTCCATCAGACTTAAAAAAGATTTGTCAGCGCTATGCGAAGCAAGTTCAGCCCCAAAATTGGCCGCTTGTACAAAATCAAATGCAGCTCGAAGCCTATGGATTAGGTTATTTTTTGTTTGAATCAAATATTACCCAACAAAACGATTCTCTATTTGAAATCAACTTAGACGCGGGCCCTCGCTTTGAATCTATAGAACTTATAAGTCATCAAAGTACGCAGACCTTAAAGCCATCTGCCTTTCAGTCGTTAGTAAAAGATAGTTTAGCCGCTTTTCTCGATCATGGTTATCCTTTTGTAAAACTCACGCTTGAAACAATTTCAGCCAATGAACCTCGGTTTAGATTACAAATAGATAAAGGTCCTCGAATTTTATTTGGTGAGCTAGTTGTCAAGCCAGAGGGAATCATCCAGGCGAAGGTCTTAGGACAATTGTTACAAATTGAAGCGGGCAAAGAATTTTCCATACATCAACTCGAGCAAATACGCAATAAATTGGCAGTACAGCCCGGTATCAAATTACTCAGGGATGCGGAATGGTTGGTACAAGATGACCGCGCAAGAGTTTTTATTTACTTAGAGCGCGTCAAAACGAGTTCTGCAACCGGTATGCTTGGCTTACAGCCTAATCCGCTCACGCAAAAAAATGCTTTAGTCGGAGAATTGCAGCTCAGTTTGCAAAATGCTTGGCAAAAAAATGAAAAGTTTTCCTTGAATTGGCGCAGTATTGCCCCTCAGGTGCAAATGTTGCAGTCCCAATTATCTTGGCCATATATTGCAGGTTCGGCCTACGGCTTGCATTCGAGTTTAAAAATGTACAAAAGAGACACCACGTTTTTAGAGTTTAAATCACAGCTCGGTTTGCAGTATCAATTACCCAAGGCCTGGCAAATCTTAGGAATTTTTGATTTTTGGCGCTCAAGCAATTTGCAATCGACGCAGGGATCTCAGTTAGCCAACTTCAGAAATGTTTCTTATGGGCTAGGTTTGCAACGAAAAACACTCAACAATCTTTTCAATCCAACGAAGGGGCAAGTTTTTTCAGGGCAATTTCTTGTGGGCACTAAAAAAGTAACACAGGCTCATTTGACCTGGCGCCTTGAAGTACAGCAGCAACAATTCATTCCCCTCGCAAAAAGACACACATTGTTATTTCAACAACAGTTTTGTCATATTGCCTCTGATTCACTTTATCGCAACGAACTCTTTAGATTTGGTGGCTTAGATCGCATGCGTGGTTTTGACGAAGAAGCTTTTTTTGCTACCACCTACGCATTTGCAGGTCTAGAATATCGTTTTATCCTTGATGAATTTGCATATGCTGCTGTTTTCACAGATTGGGCAGCAATTCGCAATCAAACTATTGTAGCCGCACCCTCATTTGTGAGTGCAATCGGAATAGGTCTTTCACTAGGTTCCGAGAAGGGAAGTTTCAAGCTCAATTATGCTTTAGGATCCTATCTTGGGCAACCTTATCAGCTCAATGCCGGAAAAATTCATTTAGCTTACATTTCTTATTTTTAAGTATGAAAATCATTTTTGCCAGCCAGAATCAAAAGAAAACTGAGGAAATCCGTTCTTTGCTACCTCCTGGAATTATTTTAGAAAATCTTCATGATTTACACCTTGAGGAGGATATTCCTGAAAATGAACCTACCATTGAGGGTAACTCAGCATTCAAAGCTAAATGGGTTTTTCAAAAGTTTGGGCTTCCTTGTTTTGCCGACGATACGGGTTTAGAGGTTTTTGCCCTAAACGGAGAGCCTGGTGTGCATTCGGCGCGCTATGCTGGTGCCACACGATCGGATCAAGCAAATATGGATCTTTTGCAATCGAACTTAAAAGATAAAACAGATCGGAGCGCACAATTCAAAACAGTGATCACATACTGCGATCAAGACCAAGAGCTACAGTTTACAGGCATTGTAAGCGGCAAAATTTCTGAAGAGGCTAGGGGTGAGCACGGCTTTGGTTACGACCCTATTTTTGAGCCAGAGGGTCTTGAGAAAACCTTTGCAGAGATGGATTTAGCAGAAAAAAATAGCTACAGCCATCGTGCGCGTGCTTTAGCGCAATTACTGAGTTTTTTAGAAAAAATGTAAGTTAGCTCAGGAAGTCTGAAGCTTTAGACTTAATGATGATGGCTACATTTTGCACATCGCCATTTATGGGTGGGCAAAGTTTAGTGATTTTGACTTTCAACTTTTCAATAGCCTTTAATTCTTGAAAAATACGCCGACTAATGCGCTGTCCAACATGTTCGATGAGTTTGGATCTTATTTCCATTTCTTCAGAGACAATTCTATTGATGTCGACGTAATCAACGGTTTGCGTTAAATCATCAGTGAGTGCTGCGCTCGTGAAGTCAGTGGTCAGAGATACATCAACAATGTAATGCCCTCCAATGCGCCCTTCTTCCTCTAAACAGCCGTGAAAAGCGTAAAGTTGAATGCCGTTAACTTCAATTTGCTGCTTCATTGACAATACGTTCAATTTCCTTGATACCGAGTTCCATTCTTGAAAGCACTTCTTCTTTTCCTAAAAAAGATGAAACGTCAAACATGCCAGGCCCTGCGCCAACGCCAGTAATGGTAAGGCGATAAGGAAGTAGGACCGCACCGATTCCGAGTTGTTTGGCTTCTAGGAAGGATTTAAATGCTTGTTCAATGTTTGCTGCCGAAAAATCAGTGAGCGTACTTATGATTTCTTTCCATTCTTGCATGTAAGCAAAAGTTTCTGCTTTCCATTTTTTGCGAATGGTATCTGCATCAAAATTAACAGGGCGTTCTATTAGGTAGGCACCTTCTGTCAGGATGTCCTGCGCAAAAGTAGCGCGTTCTTTCATGAGGCCACAGATGATAGCTAAGCGCTCGGGTGCTATATTGAGCTCGTTTTGAGCCAATAGCATTTGTGCCAGTTCTTCATCAGTGAGTGCGCGCAAATACTGTTGTTGGAACCACTTGGTTTTGTTTGGGTCAAATTTGGCACCAGCTTTACTCACGCGTACGAGTGAAAAGGCCTCGACCAATTCATCAAGGGTGAATAATTCTTGTGTGGTGCCCGGATTCCAGCCGAGGAGGGCCAACATATTGATAAATGCAGTTGGTAGGTAACCATTTTCACGGTAGCCAGAATAAAGCTCTCCTTCTGCGGTTGTCCAGTTGGTAGGAAACACAGGAAAACCAAGACGATCGCCGTCGCGCTTAGAAAGCTTGCCGTTACCGTCAGGACGCAAAAGCAATGGAAGGTGCGCAAACTCTGGGCAATCCCAACCAAAGGCCTGATAAAGCAAAATATGTAATGGCGCTGAAGGCAACCATTCTTCACCACGAATGACATGGCTGATGGCCATGGTGTGGTCGTCTACAATGTTGGCAAGGTGATAAGTAGGCATACCATCACTCTTGAAAAGTACTTTGTCATCGAGGTTATTGGTGTTGACAACAACCCAACCCCTGATGAGGTCATGAAAACGCACATCTTGATTGCGCGGCATTTTCATACGGATTACGTAAGGTTCATTGGCAGCCAAAAGTTGCTCAACTTCTGATTTTGGAAGCGTTAAGGAATTGCGCATGCTGCTGCGCGTCACGCTGTTGTATTGCCAGTTAGGCATGCCCATGTTTTTGGCTTGGTCACGCATGCGATCAAGGTCTTCGGCAGTGTCAAAAGCATAATAAGCTTTGTCTTCAGCAACAAGTTGTTCGGCATATGGTCTGTACATTTCTTTGCGATCTGACTGCACATAAGGGCCGTAATCGCCACCTAAACCTGGGCCTTCCGTGGGCATAATGCCACACCATTCAAGGGCATCCATGATATATTGTTGCGCTCCGGGTACAAAACGCGTTTGGTCCGTATCTTCTATACGAATTAAAAATGTGCCGTTGTGTTTCTTGGCAAATAAGTAATTGTATAATGCGGTGCGTACACCACCCATGTGTAGTGGGCCTGTAGGTGATGGAGCAAAGCGAACGCGAACTGGAGTTGTAGACATAATACTTAAATAGGTTGCAAAGATAGTAAATTGAAAAAGAATTAAGTAAGGAATTGACCTGAGTCGCTTCTAAAGCCGAAGATAAATTCAAAAAAAATAGGCGCCGATAGCGCCTATTTTTTTGAAATATTTGAAAAAGGTCTTAGATTATTATTTTCTGAGCTTTTCCGTTTTGATTCTTTAAAAAGTAGATGCCGCTTGGCAGTTCATGAGTCGGGATACGGTGTGTTCCTTTCGTAAAAGTGAAACGAGCTTGGGCTTGCCCTAGCATGTTTAATAATTCTAGTGACAACGCGCTGTCATTTTCAATGTAAATGAAATCTGCATCTTGACCTTTTAGGCGCCACTGATTTACCTGAATATCTGAGATACCTACGCCGCCGTCTAGGTTAATTTTAACGATGTAGTCTAGCACATTTGCGCAAGAGTCGTCATAGATCGCATAGTTGACTAAACCTCGTGTGATATCGTCGTAGCCATCTAAAATCAAATTTTCGATATAGGTAGAGTCTTGGGAACAAAAACAATTGGCATTGACTTGGAAATTTTTATCCGTTAAGTTCTGTAGGTTGTAAGAGGTATTGTAACAAATTGTATTGTTTTCAATAAGCGTAGAATTGGGGCTGTATGCCAAAACAGCAACACCAACAGTGTTGTCGTTGATGATATTATTGGTTAAAACACCGTTATCTCCTAGTCGAACAGCAACATCGTTGTTTTCAAATACACAATTACTAATATTACAGTTGCCGGTGTTATCCATTGCTACACCGTTACCCTGAAACAAACAATTTTGAATGGTGTGTCCGAAGGCTTCGGCAAAAGCAAAATCATTATCAATGAATTGGCAATTAGTGACCATACCCGGCGAACCTACGATATTGTTGCCATTTCCTTGAAAAAGACAATTGGAGACACTGATGAAGTTAGACCACGTAAAAGAGCAAAAGTTGTCGATGAACTGACAATTATTTGCCGTTAAGGATCCATAGAGTAGTTGAGCAGCTTGCCCAACGCCATTCTCTTGGAATAAACAGCCGTCATAGACCATATCAGCATTTAATTGAACGCTATAGTTATTGTTTTTGAATTGGCAGTTGGTCCAGTTGTAACTCACACCTGGTTGTGCAATGTCGTTGGAAATACCATACCAACTTCTTTCAAGTCTGAAGCGATCCATCTGAACATTACCACCCTGTGATCCTTTGATGCTAATACCCATCCAGGTTTGTGTTTGAAATGGTGTTGTTTCATCGGTTGTAAATGTGATTGGATTTGAATCGGTGCCCACTGCAACTAAGGATCCACGGATTTCTAGATAACGTAAATTTCCAGTATTAAAAGAATAATCAGGCGTTACCTTGACGATTACACCGGGTTCAATAGTGAGTGTCACGCCCGGGAAAACGACCATAGAACCAGTCATGAGGTAAGGGCTATTGGCAGCTGTCCAGGTCGTGTTTTGGTAAATACCACCTGATACGGTTGTTTGCGCAAAGAAGCTACTAGAAAGGAAGAACGAAAAAAGGAGAAAGAATGCTTTCATAAAAGATTAATTAATGAATGATCACAAAAAGCAAGTTCAACTTGCCGCATTCAAAACAATCACAGTCAGAAAAAGTTGCCTTTATTGCCGGGTTTTTATCATAAAAAATAATTATGATAAAAAAAGAGGGCAAGCCGCAGGCTTGCCCTCTTTTTAAGTGTTTTAGTTCAACTTATTCGATAACGAATTCTCTTTGAATTGTTCCGTGAATAGTGTCAACTTTTAAGTAGTAAACACCTGCTTTCAAAGTACTTGTGTTGTATTCCAAAACAGGAAGTTTGGTGTTGTTTTCTTGTGTAATTGTTCTTCCTTGGATATCTGTAATTTGGTAAGCAATGATATCTAGTCCGTTTACTTGCGCGTAAAGTTTAGCGCTTGTAGGTACAGGGAAAACAGAGAAATTAACGGCTAATTGCTCTTCTAAGCCCATGTCACATGCTAAATAACTCATGTTAGCAAAGTTGACATGACAAGCGAAATAGACAGAGTCAATGTATGGGTTGCGGTTACCTTGAAGTGTATAAGCGTATTCATGACGAGCAATCTCGTAGTTGTCGGGTAGGTCATTAAAATGCCATGTTTTCAAAGATTCTTGGCTCTGGTTAGCAGGAAGCTGCCAGTTGTTGCCGGCCTGCCCATTATAACAAGTTGCCATATAGAAAATTGAGCGGGCAGCATTACCTTTTTGCTCTGGTCTTGGTTCGTAAACCAATTGATTACCAGAATAACCTACGCGTCCACCTAGATAAGTAAAGACAACATTGCCGTCTATATCCATTAAAGGCAAGTTGCTTCGCGGTGTGTTGGCTTGTTGAAGATTTGTAGGCCAAAGGTTGTGCTGATCGTTGTATTCTGGTTGTTCAGGATTGTCACATGGGAAAGTTGGCATCCATGAATGTGAATAGGTATGCTCTCGCGAATAACCAGTAGATGTCCAGGTAAATGGGTCATTAAAAACTTTGCGTTCACCAGAGTAAACACAAACTACATACGATTGTCCATTTGTGGTATCGCGCACTTCATACTGATTGAGCATAGTAGTGAGGTAGTTGTAATAAGAAATAGAAGTGTGCGGATTGATCAATGCACTAAGGTTTGAAAGAAAGTTAGATGAACCAGATTGAATACCGGCATAGTAGTTCCCAATTTGTTCTCCTTGACTAGTTACATTCCCGGTAGCTGGGTTAGTCGTTTTGTAATTTTGGTAACCAGATGGGCCATTAAAGGCATAAACAGCAAAATGATAATTTGTATTGGCTTCTATATGGCGCGGTGTAAAGGCTGTTCCAGCTCCTACATAGGCCACTTTTGCATTGCCAATAGCATCTCCTCGTTTGTATGAAGTTCCGTCAATAGGAAGGCCTACTACTGGGCCGCCAGTACGCCATAAAACAATATAGTTTTCTGTTGCTACAGCAGGATACTCACCAGCTAAGGTATATGCTTTTACCACTGGAAAAGTCAAGCTTGCAGGATTTGCAGCCGGTTCAGTAGCTAAGTTGTTGGTACCAATACCATACAAGTTGATGATATATGGATTTTCATCGTTGTCGTCATTTGCAATAGATAAGGTTGCCAAGCGTGAACCCGGGCCACCTGCTGTGTAATTTAAGGTAACTGTTTGGCTGCTGTTTCCTCCTACAACTACGTTTGCGTTGCAAGAATAGTCTGATGCATTGGCACCACTTAACGTAGCGCCAGAAACTGTAAGGTTTTGAACGCCATAGTTCTCAATAGTGATAGTTGTTGAAGCCGCTGTACCGACCACATAAGTGTCTCCGGTGAGAATATTGGTTCCGTTAATTTTTACATTGATTTCTCTGGCAGGGGCAACGTAAGTAAAAATATCTTGTGTGCTTCTAGGAATCAGTTGATAATTGGTATTGAACTGCCCCATGAGCCCGATGATGCTGATTGGACCTGATGGAATCGCTGATCCGTCAATATTTGTTGTTCCGTTGATGCGCACATCAAAAGTATTGGAACCATCGAAAATTTGAACTGTACTGTTTCCTGTGGCAAAGCTTCCGGTTTGAACAAAGGTAACGTTGTCAAAACGAACCAACTGCCCTTCTAGCGCTTCACCTGCACTTGGAATTGGAATGACTTGAGCTGCAGGCTGAACGACTGCTTGGCCGTGATTGGTGAATGAGTTTGTAGGTGATAATTCTAAAAGACCATTGAATTCAAAAAGTACACCGACTGCAGTAATGGAGTCTCCTTTAATAATAGTGTTTAAGTTAGAACCATAACATGCAATTCCGGCCGTTCCGTCTTGCATGTAGCGAATAGGACCAAGTTCACTGCCATTTGTGACAACACCAGATACGGTAACTGTTTGGCCGATTCCGAGGTTTCGAACTTGTTCAATCGTTTGTGCAAATAACTGCTGTCCTAAGCAGGTTAGTGCAACACTGAGTACTAGTTTTTTCATAGTTAAAATTGAATTGCTAAATTGACATTGAAACGCAGCCCTTGACCGAACATAACGGTAGCCGATTGCGCATTGAACTGATCGTAGATGCCGTTTGCATTATTAGTGGCATCTGAAATAAAAGAGGTGTTGAGTAAGTTGGTAATTGCAGCACCAAAACTCACTTTTTTGTAGCGGTACCCTGCAAAAATATTAATGAGTGAATACGAAGGTATTTTCCAGGAATCACGGCCACCGTTGGCACCCTGCAAAGAAAAAGGATCAAAGTTGGCATAATAACGGTCAAAGAACTGTCCTTGCATTTTGATGTAGCCATTTTTGATGGGTTCATAGCGAAGGGCTGCGGCAAGTGCTGTTTGAGCCGCATCGCCTACATGTACACCTTTTGCATCAAAGGTAAATTCTAAAGAATCGTATTGCGGGATAAACACGGTTTTGCTCGAGTTCCAAATCCAGTTTCCATAAGAGAACATGAATTCAAAAGAAAGTTTAGGTGTGATTTCCCAAGCAATATCAATTTCTTGCCCAATATGAATGGCATCCATCCCGTTAATGTTTACACGGATGAACTCTGTTGGGTCATTGGGGTCAGGCACGGCGACACCATACGGAAAAGGTTTGTTTTTCCAGTTGGTGAAATAGGCATTATAATTGACGCCAAAGTGCTTGTTTGAATAATGATAGCCAGCTTCAGCCGCGTATATAATTTCATTGACGATTTCAGCGAAAAACGAGTTCGTGTTGTTGTCTATAACGTTTGAAAACTGCGGCGTACGATTCAGATATCCTAGGTTGCAATAGATGTCTTGAAACTTATTGAGCTTGTAACTCAGGCCTGTTTTGATGGTAATGCCAGGGATGTATTTCCATTCGGTTGCGTAATATTTGAGACCTGCAGAATTGGCATCATAAATTTGACCCTGATAAACAACAGTGTCAAGCGCACCAATGCGCAACACGGTATCGCCAAGGTCTAGGACTTTGCGTTGAAAATAATCAATTCCTTTGTAGCCGTTGACAATGCCAGAAACATTGACAAACCAATTGACTTTTTCACCGCTGTGTTCTATTTGACCAAAAACGCCGGCATACTGAACGAGACCATCGCGGTCCGCATTAAAAGTGTTTTTGGCGATTTTGTCTCCCACTCTTTTCATTGGATTTGGATCATTGAAGTTCGCGGTACTCACAAAGTAATCTGCTCCTAATAAGTTGGTAATGACTTGATAATGGCGACCTTCATAGTAGCGGTAGTCGATACCTCCAGAAATAGCCGTTTTCTTGTTGTGTTGATAATTGAATTGCCCAAGGTAACCCAACCAAAAGTGATTATTCATACTCGCCAATAAAATTTGGCTTGCTTTGATTTCGGTAGCCGAATAAAGCGGGTCAATGTTTGGCGTCCCGAATAGAGAATTAACGGTGTTTTCAGTGACCATTTGGTCCCAGTCAATGTTCATGTTGCTATCGCGCAAGATTGCTGAAGAATTGAAGATGCTGGTGCCTCCGCCTCGGCCAATGGAGAGGTAAGCAAGGTTTGAAATATCTAGTTTATCATTGACTGACCAGAAATCTTTTAAAGTTATTTGGGGTTTATTGTAAAAATTCTGACGCTCGCTTAGTAATACTTTATTCCCCTCCTCGTTTGTGATTTGACCCCAATGTTGGTTATAGCGGATACCGCGGTCATTGAGTAATAAAGTAGAATCAAAGGGAATACCTAAATCTTGAGATCTGTCGGCGTCCCAGTATTGTATAGGCTGGTTAAAAGATCGTTGACCATGTTTTTGAGGAGCAGCGAAAGCAGAAAGGGTTAATAAATGATTGTCTAGACGCTTAGATATTTTTGCATAACCAAAATACCCCTGTGTTGGTGTGCCGTCTACCCAACCCTGACCTTGCTTGTAGGAACCGGAAAAGGTAAGGCCCCAACCTGATTTAGTCATGCCGGTGTTGTAAGAAAGCGAGCTGCGTAAAAAGTTTCCGGTTGCGTATTCTTGTTTAAATGAACCACCTTTTTTGGTACCAACGCCTTGTGTAATGATATTGATGGTTCCGCCAATAGAAGGCATGGCAATTTTGGTGGCTCCTAAACCGCGCTGAACTTGCATTTGTGAGGTAATGGCGTCTAGTCCGAACCAATTGGACCAATAAACGGCGCCATTTTCCATGTCATTTACGGGAACGCCGTCAATCATGACACCGACATTGCGTTGGTCAAAACCACGAACATTGATGCGAGCATCGCCGTCGCCACCTCCTTGCGTAGTTGCATAAACACCTGGCGTACCATTTAAGAGCATTGGTAAATCGCGTGAAGCTAATTCTTCAGTGATTTTTTTGGTGTCAATTTTAGTAACGGCTACAGGAACGTTTTGTCCACGAACAAGGTTTCCGATGACGCGTATCTCTTTGACTTCCTGGGTTTCACCAATAATGATGTCTTGAACGAAGGCAGGCTTGTTTAGGTTGATATCAAAGCGTAAAGTATCTTGTAAGGGAAGGGTGAAAACTAACTGATATGAACCATAAGGAACGTTCTTGAATTCATAGAAACCATCCTCGTTAGTTGCCATTCTTGCAAATACGGCATTACTTTTTAATAGCGTGATTTTAGCACCGGGTACGGTAACTTCACCAGGATTCATGGTGGCAGCACCTGAAATGGAACCCGTTTGCTGAGCAAATGAAAATTCCAAAGACACTGCGCAGAGCAGTAGCAGTAAGAAAGGACGCATTTGTTAGCGAATGATTACTTTGTGTAGCGTTTGCTCACCTTCGATATTGGTCAAGCGCAAAAAGTAAACACCTTGTAATGTACAGAGGTCCAGTTCAATTAATGCCTGTGTTGCCGCTATGTTGTATTCTTTTACTTGCTGACCAAGAGAAGAAATTACTTGAACTTTGCGTACTTGGTTTTGAGTTTTGATAAATACGTTTCCGTTACTAGGATTCGGATAAATACTTGGCGTTTGGGCAATAGTTTCTTTAACGCTGATTGTATTACATTCACAATTGTGCGAACCTAAAGAAGTCCAGTTGCCATCGAGGATTGGATTTCCGGAAGTACCGTAAAGCGTGTCTCCGTTGGCATCGAGTCTGACAACAACAGGCGGTATGCTATCCCACTCTAATAGCGGGTCAAAAAATGAAGGGTTTCCTGTTTGTCCTTTTAGAATGGTTGATTTGCGAATTAGGCTGTGATCTTTTGTAAGGAGTACACCAAGACCTGTGCTGTATGGAAATTGACTAGACCATGCGCCGTCATTACCAGCGGCAGTACCTGTTTCATTCGCAGGATTCTCTCCAATTTTACCGAAAACATCAACAATAGAGAAGCCTGTTACGTTACTTGCGTTGATAACGGTAGTAGCAGAAGCGGGCAAGGTGCCTTTGCCTAATAAAATGGCGTCATTTCCATTCCAATAAAAAGCATTTGAAGCATTGTAGTCAGGGCAGAAAAAACCATCAGCACGGCCTTGTAATGAATCCCAGACTGGGGCTTCTTGACCTGTTCCGTTTGGATCAAGTTTTTGCAAAACAGCAACAAAGACTCCTTTAGCAGGAACGGTTCCACTTAATTGAATGGAATTAGCAACAGTAGCTGTGGTAGCACCATTGGAATAGCGACTCACAAAGTACCCTGATAAATCAATTGGGTTGTTAGTGGGGTTGTAAATTTCTAGGGCCTTATTGTTTGACCAACCTTCAACATATTCAGAAATGAATAATTCGTTACAGGTGTTTTGTGCGAACGCGGTTAGAGAAATAAACGCGCTAATAATGAGTAATGCTTGCTTCATGAGTGTTATGAAATTAATCAACTGACATTCAGCTTTTTGATGTGAATCAACTTTTTATGGTTTCGGCAAACAGAAGTGCGTCAAGGAGATCATAAAAAGTCCGTAACAAATTTAAGTATTTTATCGAAATCAGAAAAATTTAAAAATGAATTCTCTTTTATTAAAAAGTTAAGTCAGTTTTTCAGCTTGAGTACAATCTGTGTATCTTAGAGCCATAATATTTGAATATGAAAAACGCACTATTACTTTTTTTACTTTTTTGCTCAGGTACTCCATTATTTTTTGCCCAAAATTTAAGTGTAGAGCGTATTTGGAAGAATTACGAATTCTCAGCAAAAGGAACAGGTAGCATCCAAGCTATGAATGATGGTGATCACTATGTTTCAGTTAGTGCAGAGGGTTCAATTGTTTCCAATTCAATAAATGCCCAAACTCTTGAAAAGCAAAAAGTACTTGTTCCAAAAGAAAAATTGGTCTGGAATAGCCTTCCAATTGCAGTTGAAGGATTTAATTTCAATGCCAATGAAGAAAAAATCTTGATCTGGACAGCCACCAAAGCAATTTATCGCAGAAGTTTTGAAGCATTCTACTTTTTATATGACATCAAATCTCAAAAATTAGAGGCCCTAGACGAAGTGCATACGCCGCAAACTTTAGTGGAGTATAGCCCTGACGGAACGAAGGTGTCCTACATTCATGGCAATGATATTTTTATAAAAGACCTCAACACTGGGAAGGTTCGAAAAATGACCCAGGACGGCAAGCGTAACAAAATCATTAACGGAACCACCGATTGGGTTTACGAAGAGGAGTTTGCAATCACAAAGGCCTATGGCTGGTCGCCGGATGGTCAGTATTTGGCTTTTCTCAAATTTGATGAACGCGAAGTGCCTCAATTTCAAATGGCAATGTATGGTGAATTGTATCCAGAACAATATACTTACAAATATCCAAAAGCCGGGGAGCAAAACTCAAAAGTAACTTTGAATTTATTGCAAGTTTCGAGTGGGAAAATCCAGCAAATAGGTTTAGGTGAATACGAGTACATTCCAAGACTAAACTGGTCAAATACAGCCAATCAGTTAGTGGTTCAAACCATGAATAGACATCAAAATGAACTCAATTACTGGCTCTTAGATTGTAGTGGAAAGCAGTTAGTAAAGAAAAACATCTACCAAGAAAAGTCAGATACCTATGTTGAGGTTGATGATAACTTGATGATTCTCAATGATGGTCAATCCTTCTTGCGCTGCAGTGAGCAATCTGGTTACAATCATATTTATCAGATTGGTTTTGATGGGAAAACCCGTGCAATTACAAGTGGCTCTTGGGATGTTATTGCATTTTTGGGCATAGATCAAGCAACTCAAACGCTTTATTTTGCAAGTGCAGAACAAGGAGCAATCTATAAGTCGATTTATTCCGTCAAACTAGATGGAACTAATAAAATGAATCTTACGCCAGAACTTGGCTACCACAATGCCGAATTTTTAAATGGCATGAAGTATTTCATCCATACCTATTCTACTGCTAATACGCCTCCGGTTAGTGTATTGCGAGCTGCAAATGGGCAGCAAATACGTGTTTTAGAGGACAACGCTGCTTTGTCGGCAAAGATGAAAAATGAAAAACTCAATCCAAGAACGTTTCTCAAGATTCAAACCGGAGAAGTGGAGCTGAATGCATCTCTCATATTACCACAGAATTATGATCCCAATAACAAGTACCCTGTGTTTGTCAATGTTTATGGCGGGCCTGGGCACAATGAAGTGCTTGATGCTTGGGATGGTAACGATTACTTTTTTCATCAATTATTGGCCCAGAACGGCTATATGGTTTTGAGCATCGATCCAAGAGGAACGCAATTTAGAGGTGCAGCATTTAAGAAATCTACCTATTTACAATTGGGTAAGCTTGAAATTGAAGATGTGCTTGCTGCAACAAAAGTTTTTGCAGAGCGCCCAGATGTTGATCCAAAGCGATTAGGCATCATGGGTTGGAGTTATGGTGGTTTTATGTCGTCGCTTGCCATGACCAAAGGTAACGGTCTATTTAAAGTAGGTGTTGCTGTTGCGCCAGTGACTAATTGGCGTTATTACGATAACATATATACAGAGCGTTTTCTAAGAACACCACAAGAAAATGCAAAAGGTTATGACGAAAATTCTCCGATCAATTATGTCAAAGATATGCAAGGAAAGTACTTTTTAATCCATGGATCAGCTGACGACAATGTGCATTATCAGAATAGCATGGAGATGATTTCCGCATTGGTCAAGGCCAATAAACAATTTGACTTGTTTATCTATCCAAATAAAAATCACGGAATCTACGGCGGGAATACGCGCAACCACCTTTTTAATATGATTTTTGACTATATAAAAGACGAACTTTAAACATTATAAAATTATATGTGTTTTTTGTAAGTACTCTTGACTACAATTGCACATTCTTTTGTAATTTAGGCACGCAATTATCAAACGCATATACAACCATCCAATGAGTGAAACAGCCAAAATCGAGCTAGACGGCAACGTATACGAACTTCCAGTGATCGTAGGTTCTGAAAATGAAAAAGCAATTGACATCTCCAAACTCCGTGACCTCACAGGTTATATTACCCTTGACACCGGTTATAAAAACACAGGAGCCACCAAAAGTGCCATCACTTACTTAGACGGTGAAGAGGGAATTCTTCATTACCGTGGTTATTCCATCGAACAATTGGCTGAAAAAGCGAGTTTTGTCGAGGTTGCTTACTTGCTCATCTATGGCAACTTACCTAATCAAAAAGAGCTAGATGCTTTCCAAGATAGCATTTGTAAGCACACGCTAGTTCACGAAGACATGAAGCAATTTTTTGAGGCTTATCCATCGAAAGCACATCCAATGGGAGTACTTTCTTCAATGGTAGCTTCATTGGCTACATTCTATCCAGAATCACTAGACCCAAATCGCAGCCCTGAGGCTAAGAACTTGACCATTCACCGCATTTTAGCCAAATTGCCAACCTTGGCAGCATGGTCTTACAAAAACCTGATTCGTCATCCGTTCATGTATCCGCGCAACGAATACGATTATTGCAAAAATTTCATGTACATGATGTTTGCGATGCCGACTCAAGATTACCACGTTGATCCTGTCGTCATTGACGCTTTAAATAAATTACTTATCCTTCACGCAGATCACGAGCAAAACTGTTCTACCTCTACGGTAAGAATCGTTGGTTCATCACAAGCCAACCTTTACTCTTCGGTTTCTGCCGGTATTTCAGCGCTTTGGGGTCCGCTTCACGGTGGTGCCAACCAAGAAGTAATCGAAATGCTAGAGCGCATACATGCTGATGGCGGAAACGTCGATAAATGGGTAGCAAAAGCCAAAGACAAAGAAGATCCATTCAGACTCATGGGCTTCGGACACCGCGTTTACAAAAACTTTGATCCGCGTGCCAAAATCATCAAGAAGGCCTGTGACGACGTTTTGGAAAAATTAGGTGTCAATGACCCATTGCTTGATATCGCCAAAAAATTAGAAAAAGTGGCGCTAGAAGACGAATACTTCAAAGCACGCAACCTTTATCCAAACGTAGACTTCTACTCTGGTATCATTTACAAAGCGCTCGGCATTCCAACCGAAATGTTTACTGTAATGTTTGCCATTGGACGTCTTCCGGGTTGGATTGCACAATGGAAAGAAATGACTGAAAACAAAGAGCCAATTGGTCGTCCGCGTCAGATTTATACTGGTCATACCAATCGCAATTATGTTCCGATTGAACAACGATAAGCTTAAATAAGCAAATAAAAAGGGGCGGTTTTACCGCCCCTTTTTTTGTTCTCAAAAGTTACTTTTATAAGTTTCTAATCCTCTGAGACTAGATTGCTAATTTATGCTTCTGGTTCAGCTATTTCTAAATCTTCAGCACCATTTCTTTTGGATCCTTTGTAAGTTTCATAGCTTCTGAATCCGCATTCGAGGTCACCATTAAATACTTTGTATTTTTTACTCGGTTTGAGTCCGACACTTTTCAGACCTTCTTCACTCGCACTGATGATCCAGGCCTTTGATTCAGTAAGGTCGTGTTTGAGCCAATTTCCAATCCCTTCATAGAGTGCATCTACATCTGCTTCTAATCTTTGGTCATATGGTGGGTTGGTCAATATGAACACCGGAGCCTCCACCTTGATTTTTTCAAAAGAACAAGATTGCACTTCTATAAAACGACCAAAAGAAAAACCTCTGAGGTTACGGCGAGCTTTCAAGACCATTTCATCTGATAAATCACCACCTATTATTTTACAAGGTAATTCTCTTACAATTCTTGGTGCGTTTTCAAAGATATCTTGCCAAAGTTCGGCATCGAAATTTTTAAGGTTTTTAAATGCGTAGTGTTGTCTTTCAATATTGCTTGGGATACCAGTTGCTAATAAAGCGGCTTCAATAAGGAGCGTTCCGGATCCACAAAACGGGTCCACAAAAGTTTGTTTGCGATCCCAGCCCGAAAGCCTGATCAGACTGGCTGCAACAACTTCGTTGAGTGGAGCTGGGCCAACAGCCGTGCGGTAACCGCGTTGAAAGAGGGGTAGACCACTTGTATTGACAGATATAGTGACCTCCCGATCTTTGATGTAAAGGTCAAAAAGAATACTTGGCTTTTTGATATCGATATTCGGGCGCTCGTCTTGCTTGGCCTTGAACTGATCCACAATCGCATCCTTGACTAATAGAAAGGGGTAGTGGGTATTCTTGAAAATAGTCGAGAAGATGGCACCTTTGATGGCGAATGTTTTGTTGACATCAAATAGTTCGGTCCATTTTACTTTGAGTGCACGTTTGTAGAGGTCTTCTTCTGATTGAATATAAAATTTTTCAATTTCGACCAATACGGCAATCGCGCAACGAATATATAGATTCAGTCGGTACACATCTTGCCAAGTGCCACTGATGCGAACCGCTCTGTTTAAAATTTCAGGGTCATTGTATCCAAGTTCTCTGAGTTCGTCAGCAAGCACTTCTTCAAAGCCGAAGAAACACTTAAGTGTAATAAGCAACTGTTCTTTTTTGGCTGTGTCTTTTGAATGCATTCTTTTGGGATTCGTTAAATTTGTACAAAAGAACGAATTTGTTAAAGATCAGCACCTGCTTTGTCCTCCTTTTTTTCAGCCAAATATTATTGGCTCAAGGGCGACCACGTGTAGGAGTGGTCTTGAGTGGAGGAGGAGCCTCAGGTGTGGCTCATGTGGGTGTGCTCAAAGCACTAGAAGAAAATCATATTCCAATTGATTACATTGTGGGCACTTCTGCAGGCGCGCTGGTTGGTGCCATGTATGCCTGTGGCTATTCGCCCGCTGAAATCGAGGCTTATGTGTTGTCAGATGCCTTTCAGTTGATGGCAAAGGGACAAAAGGAACAAAACAAACAGTTTTTTTTCTATCAGGAAGATCAACAGGCTTCGATGTTTAATTTTACCTTATCTCAAGATAGTATTTTAAATAAATCCTTGCCTTTAGCGTTTGTTGATCCCACTTATTTTGATTTCGAAATGCTAAAAATATTTGGCAGGGCTAGTGCCAGCGTCGGTGAAGACTTCAATCGTTTATTAATCCCGTATCGCTGTGTGGCCTCAGCAGTAGAGACCAAGGAGAGTGTAACGTTTTCTAAAGGCAAACTCAATCAGGCAGTGAGGGCCTCCATGACCTTTCCCCTTTATTTAAACCCGATTCGCATTGACAATGTGCTCTATTTTGATGGCGGTTTGTATAATAATTTTCCCATCGATGTACTGTACCGTGATTTCCATCCGGACATCATCATTGGCAGCAATGTATCTAAAAATCTACCACCTGTTTCCGAGCGTGATTTCATAGGCTTACTCACGAGTATGATGACCACGCCCACTAATTATAATTTACCTTGCGTTGAGGGCTTAATTATTGAACCGAATACAAAAGTTGGAACTTTCGATTTTGAAGCGGTGAAGCAAGCCATTGCAGATGGTTATCAAGCAACTTTAGCACAAATTTCAGCTATAGATTCCTTGGTCGGATTTCAACAAAATCCCGTCGAATTGTATGAGAAAAGAAAGGCTTTCAAGTTAGCATTACTCCCAATTAATGTAAGTGCGGTTCAGGCCTATTCTGATAAGAAACAAGACCTGCGTTTTGTAAGAAATTCCATCTTGCCTAAACAGCAAAAAATTATTTTAGATAGTACCTTACTCGAGAAACGCTACTACAGAACTTTAGCTGCTCCTTATTTAGGTTTTGTTTATCCTACTTTTTCAAAGCAAAAAAACGAGACCTTGACACTGCGTTTAAAGGTGAATAAATCCAATGCCTTTCGGGTCGACTTCGGTGGGATGTATTCATCAAGAGCGATTAACACGGGCTACTTATCTTTAGCTTATCGCAGGTTAGGACGGGTAGGGCAGACTTTTTCAGCGAATTCGTATTTTGGCAAATTTTACGGTTCAGGGAAAGCGCAATACGAACTCAATTTTCCGGGAAGGTTGCCTTTTTCATTTTCAGCATATTTCACTTTAAATCGTTGGGATTACTTTCGAAGTTTTGCAACTTTCTTTGAGGATGTCCAGCCTTCTTATCTGATTCAAAATGAAAGTTATGGTGGGGTTCAATTCAAATTACCCCTAGGTTCACACAGTAAATTAACGGCCAATGCGCGTTATTTTTACCTCGACGACCAATATTATCAAACGACATCCTTTACCAAAGAAGACACCGCTGATTACACCACTTTTTACGGTGAATCCTTTTCTTTAGAATATTCTAGAAACACACTCAATCGCAAACAGTTTGCAAGTGACGGAACGCTTATTTCGATCAAAGCCAAATATATTTTAGGAGACGAACAGACTTTTCCAGGTTCTACCTCCTTAAACAACGATACCGTACAAAAAGCACATCAATGGTTGAGTTTGCAAATGGAACTCTTGAGTTTTCCTTTTGAGAAGAAAAGAATGCTAAGTGTAGGCTTTCATTTGAAGTCTGTACTCAATAGCCAATCCTTGTTTGCGAACTACACCGCGAGTATGTTAGCGCTTCCTGGCTTAAATGTCTTACCCGACCTCGAGACCTATTTCATTGCGCCTTATCGCTCTACTCAGTATGTTTGTGCGGGGACACAATTTGTTTTCAGCCCCTTCAAGCATATTGACTTCAGGCTAGATGTCTATGGCTTTTTACCGATTATTCAATTGCAACAAAATCAAGATGGCACTTTCTCTTACGCCAAACCGCTCAAGGGAAGAACGGTCTTGGCCTCCACATCCTTTATTTATCATTCTCCAATTGGCCCAGTAAGGGCAACACTCAACTATTTACCCAAATATGCACAACCCCTTCAATTTCAGCTAGGGTTTGGTTATATCTTATTTAACGAACGCGCAATACGCTAATATTATGAAACAATCTTATCACCTCAACGGCATACAACAAATGGGCATCGGCGTGCCAAATGTCCCTGAAATTTGGTCTTGGTACCGCAAAGCCTTTGGCCTCGACGTTAAAATATTTGAAGAAGCCGCTCCTGCACCGCTCATGACGCGTTACACTGGTGAAGTTGTTCATCATCGTACTGCAACACTTGCCTTAAATATGGCCGGCGGCGGCGGGTTTGAAATTTGGCAATTTACCTCCAGAAATACAGAGAAGGCCAACTTTGAGGTGCAATTAGGTGATTACGGAGTATACATCTGTAAAATCAAATCAGCTGATGTCGCACACACCCAAAAGCACCTGAGCAATATGGGTGCCAATGTGAGCCCCCTGAGCACGGATCCTGCCGGGCGCCAGACTTGTTATGTTCAAGATCCTAACGGAAATTATTTTCAAATTGTCGAAGGAGCTTCTTGGTTTTCAGCGAGTAAACATCCTTCAAAGTGCGGTGGTGTTGCAGGTGCTGTCATAGGCGTTTCGAACATGGAAAAAAGCCTGCCTTTTTACCAAGATTTATTGGCTTATAATCAGCGCGTTTATGATGTTGAGGGCCAGCATGCTGAATATGCATTTATGCCGCGAGGAACTGAGGCTTTCCGACGTGTTCTACTGACGCATCCTGAGGTTCGTCAAGGATATTTTGCAGACCTACTTGGAATCACAGAAATAGAACTCATTGAGCTTCAGACGCCAAATGTGGCCAGAGCTATCTTTGAAAATCGTTTCTGGGGAGATTGGGGCTTTATTCATTTGTGCTTTGACGTACAAGGAATGGATGCACTCAAAACACGCTGTGAAAACTTCGGCGCACCTTTTACCGTAGATTCAGCCAATTCATTTGATATGGGAGAAGCCGCTGGTCGTTTCTCTTACATTGAAGATCCGGATGGTTACTGGATTGAATTTGTCGAGACGCACAAAGTTCCGGTCATGAAAAAATGGGGTTGGTACATCCATCTGAAGCAAGGCAAAGCCCTGAAGCATTTACCTAAGCTTTTGCTTAAAGCATTGGGCTTAAATCGGGTTAAATAAGCCCTTTTACTTTCAAGAATTCATCGAGGCTCTCGATATCAGAGAACAAGACTTCGCGTGCTTTGCTTCCTTGAAAAGGCCCGATGATATTCATACCCTCCAGCTGATCTACAATTCGGCCAGCTCTGTTGTAGCCTAGTTTGAGCTTGCGTTGTAATAAACTCGCTGAACCTTGCTGGTTGATCACCACAATGCGTGCTGAGTCCACGAACATTGGGTCGATTTCGTTCATATCGAAGTCGCCACCACCTTCTGAGCCTTCTGGTACATATTCAGGTAAAATTAAAGCCTCTGGATAAGCGCGTTGCGAACCAATGAAGCTGCAGATTTCTTCCACCTCTGGCGTGTCTACAAAACCACACTGTAAGCGCTTCATGTCTGAGCCAGTCGAAATGAGCATGTCTCCGCGCCCAATTAACTGATCAGCACCGGAAGCGTCGAGGATGGTTCTGGAGTCAATTTTAGAAAGTACTCTGAATGCAATGCGCGCAGGGAAGTTGGCTTTGATCATCCCGGTAATGACATTCACGGAAGGTCTTTGTGTGGCTACAATTAAATGTATACCAATGGCACGGGCTAACTGTGCAATTCTGGCAATAGGGTGTTCCACTTCTTTACCAGCAGTCATGATGAGGTCTGCAAACTCGTCAATGAGCACCACAATATAGGGTAGGTAGCGGTGCCCTTTTTCCGGATTCAACCTTCGGCCAATAAACTTAGCATTGTATTCTTTAATGGTTCTGACGCCTGCATTTTTAAGTAATTCATAGCGCTCATCCATTTCAATACAAAGTGAATTGAGGGTATTGACCACCTTTGAGGTATCTGTAATAATTGCATCTTCTTCACCTGGTAATTTGGCTAAGAAATGGCGCTCGATTTTGTTGTAAAGTGTGAGTTCCACTTTTTTCGGGTCAACCAATACAAATTTTACTTGGGCAGGGTGCTTTTTATAAAGAATGGAAATCAAGATCGCATTCAGACCAACTGATTTTCCTTGCCCTGTTGCACCCGCCACCAATAAGTGAGGCATTTTTGTCAGGTCAAACACATAGGTTTCATTGGTAATGGTTTTTCCCATGACAATTGGCAATTCTCCATCAAAATTCTGGAACTTGTCGGAAGCAATCAAAGAGCGCATAGAAACCATCTCCGGATTCGAGTTCGGCACTTCAATACCAATTGTTCCCTTCCCTGGAATTGGAGCTATGATGCGAATGCCAAGTGCCGACAAGCTAAGAGCGATGTCGTCCTCAAGGTTTTTAATTTTTGAGATACGCACACCTGGCGCAGGGACAATTTCATAAAGCGTTACAGTTGGGCCAACCGTCGCCTTGATTTTTGCGATGTCAATTTTGTAGTGTGATAGTGTTTCAACAATGCGGTCTTTGTTGGTTTCAAGTTCTTCTTTACTCACAGAAACGCCAGTTGTGGCATAGTCTTTCATGAGATCAAGTGGCGGCAACAAATAACCATCTAAATCTTTAGTTGGGTCGTATTCGCCATATTCACGTACTAAGTTTTTGGCGATGTTTTCTTCCTCGCTTAAACTGAGGCTTGGCGCACTCGCTGCAGCCATTGCTGGGGCCACTGCTTCAATTACAGGATCTTCACCAAGTTCTATCTCGAAAGAATCATCATGGGTTTCCAGGCTGAATTCATTTTCGGCATCGTCTTCAATAGGTGCTTTTACTGCCGGCTCCTCTTCTTTGATGCTCACAATCAATTCGCTTTCTTCTTCAAAAACGTCGTCGTCGTCAAAATGCACGGTCTGAGAAACGTCGTCGGCTTTGATCTGGTCTTCTCTAATTGTGTTAACCACATAAAGATCGTCGTATGGTGCTGCACTATCGTTGAACTCTTGGGCTTGTTGTTCTTCCGGATGATTCCCAAACAAGCGGTCAAAAAGCGCGCGATAATTAGGATTAAACAACAAAGTGGTCATGACAAAAAATGAAACCAGGTGTAAGGTGAGTGCACCAAAATTACCTAAGGTAAGTTGCAGCCACTCATTGATGTAAAACCCAAAGGTTCCACCAGCGTAACTTACTTGTGGGCTAAAGAAACCAAGAAAAACAGAGGCCCAAATTAAATAAGCAATGGTGATAGTTGTAGCTCTTTGAAGTGGGAGCAGTGCGGTATTGAATAAAACCCGAACTCCGATTAAAAACATGATAAAAACAAGGCCAAATGCGCCAATTCCGAAGCCGTCGTAAATCAAAAGATGCGAACTCCAGGCTCCGAATTTACCCAGCCAATTTTCTGCTGCAGGAACATCTTTGTTAAAAATATATCCTAGAAAATCTTGGTTCAGTAAGTGGTCTTGGTCTTGCTTCCAAGTAAATAGGTAAGAAACACAAGCAAGTAAAAGGTAAATGCTAAGCAGTGAAAGGGTAGCGCCTAATACCAACTTAACCTTGGTTAAATCAAAGCGATTTTTAAGCGCCTCCACGTTGCGCGTCTTCTTCTCTGCCTGTGGTTTGCTAGGATTTGCAGCCACCTTTTTTGCCTTGGGTGCAATGGGTTCTTCCTTTGCTTGAAAAGAATTTGCGTTTGATTTTGGGATGTATTCGTTGTCTTCCATGATGCTTTTGCGTCTAATCAAACGAAAATACGCCAAACAGGTACATCAAATGCCGAAAAACGATAAACCTATAAACACTCAGGTGTTAGTTCGATTTTAACAAGCTTAAGTTATTGTCCGTTAGACCATTGTAGAAATGCATCAAGACTCATCACCTTGTATTTTTTATCGGGTATAAAAAGGCTTTGAGGAGGGGTGCGCTCATCTATCTTTTGCAATTCAAAAGCCAAATAGCCGTTTTCAGTCGGGATCTTCCCTTTTACTGGAAGTCCTGGGGCTGAATTAAATCCTACAAAGTAGCGCGCCGGAATATTTTTATAATAAAAAAGTGGAAAATTCCCCTTCTCAAATGCTGCATTTGCTTCCCTACAACGCACACCTGCTATGCGCTCCCAATTTAAATTTTTGTGAATGACGCACATTTGTTCATTACGAGTTGTATCTCTAATTTGGATAGCCATGAACTGACCGTTAATTTCAATGAGAGAAAGCAGTTTTCTTTTTTCCAGATGATGAATGGTCTCTTGGCTTTTGCCATCTGCAAACAGATAATTGATCCTGACAATCGAATCGCGGGCATAAATAAAAAGTTTACCATCAATGGTATCTTTCATGACGTAATCAACCGCTGAGATATTATACTCAAGGCTACCTACAAAGGGTTTTTGGGCTTTGCTAAAAATGGAAAGCCCGCAAAAAATGGCCAAAAAAATGGTGCTGCGCATAAACAAAGCTAATAATTGTTTGAACCCAAGCCCAAAATCAACTCTCTTTTTGCCGATTTTCATCTTATCTTTGCCCTAGCCCCTAAAGGGTCCTTTATGCCAAAAGCAATACACTTTATTTTTAATCCGTCAGAGATTGGTGCTGGTACACGCGGTGCATCTCTTGGTCCAGAAGCAATCAGAGCAGCTGCCCGCACGAAGGGAAGTCAACTTTTTGCACAACATCCCATCAAAGTCATCACTGAGCAAAATGATTTGCTCGACCATACAAGTCCGTTTCCGTTTGCTAAAAATATTGACGGCTTGCAAAAAGTCTTTGATTCTTTAAATTCGAATATAGCTTCTACCATTGCTGCTGGTGCTTTTCCGCTAATTATTGCCGGTGATCACAGTTCAGCTGCGGGCACCCTAGCGGCATTAAAAAATGCACATCCTGAAAAACGCATTGGCGTCATTTGGATTGATGCACATGCCGATATTCATTCGCCATATACTACGCCATCTGGTAATATGCACGGTATGCCTATCGCTGCTGCTTTAGGCCTAGATCATCAGGATATCGCTAAAAACCAATTGGATACTGAAACACAAAAACACTGGGACGCATTAAAGTCTCATGCTTTTGCAGCTCAAGACTTAGTTTATATTGGTGTGCGTGATACGGAAGAAGAAGAAGATCACGTGATGGCAGCTTTGAAGCTACGCAATTATAGCGTTGCTGAAATCAGAGAAAAAAGTTTAGCAGTTTGTCTCGAAGAAATCAAAAATAAGCTTGCAGCCTGCGATTTACTTTACGTTTCTTTTGATGTAGACAGCATTGATCCGATTGAAACATCGTACGGAACCGGAACACCTGTTGCTAATGGCATTAGTTTTCAGGAAGCTGCTACGATGTTAGCTTATTTTGCGCAAGACCCAAGGTTATGTGCATTGGAAATTGTCGAGGTGAACCCTTGCCTCGATGATGAAAAAAACAAAATGGCCGAACAAGCCTTGAATTTAATTGAGAATATTTTAAGCCACTTTCAATAATACATGGAACAACTCATCCGCAAAGCCTTAATCGAAGCCGCTCCTGAACTTTTCGGGACGAGCATTTCAGAATCGCTCATTCAGTTCCAGCTGACGCGCAAGGATGTAGAAGGGGACCTGACTTTGGTGGTTTTTCCATTTGTAAAAATATTGCGCTGTTCTCCGCAAGAGGCTGGTGAAAAACTCAAAACCTGGATTGAACAAAATATTGCCGGAGTTTCGCATTGTATTGTCATTAACGGGTTTTTAAATATTGTACTTCAAAAAAGCTATTGGGTCAATGCGCTGAATCAAATGCAGGAAAATCCGCAATTTGGTTTTCAAGCACCCGATTCAAAACCTACTGTAATGGTGGAGTATTCTTCACCGAATACCAACAAGCCTTTGCACCTTGGTCATCTCCGCAATAACTTTTTGGGCTTTTCGGTTGCAGAAATTTTAAAAGCGAATGGCCACAAAGTGGTGCGTACCCAAGTAATCAATGACCGCGGTATTCATATTTGTAAATCCATGTTGGCCTGGGAAAAGTTTTCTCCATTGAATGAAAAGGGAGAACGCGAAACACCAGCAAACACGGGCATGAAAGGCGATAAGTTGGTGGGTAAATATTATGTTGCCTTTGATAAAGCCCTGCAATCTGAAGCCAAAGAATTGATGGCTAAATGGGCTGAAAAAGATTTTTCCGATACGCCTACAACGATTCAAGAAGCGGTATTGAACTTTGAAGCGGCAAAAGCTGGCAAGGATGAAAAGGCCTGTGCGGCCCTTGACGATAAAATCAAAGAACTCGCCAAAAATCAGACTGAAATTCTCAAAGAAGCCAAAGAAATGCTGGTGAAGTGGGAGGCGCGTGATCCTCAGGTTTATTTACTTTGGACCACTATGAATGGTTGGGTTTATGCTGGTTTTGACCAAACGTATGCCAAAATGGGTGTCAGTTTTGACAAATTGTATTATGAATCTGATACCTTTCTTTTAGGCAAAGATCAAGTCATGCAAGGATTAGCAGCTGGTGTCTTTTATCAGAAGCCAGATGGTTCAGTCTGGATTGACCTCAGCGCAGACGGCCTCGATGAAAAACTCGTGTTGCGCTCAGACGGCACAGCGGTTTACATGACGCAAGACATCGGTACGGCCATTGACCGTTTTGCCGATTATCCGGATTTACACGGCATGGTCTATACAGTTGGAAATGAGCAAGATTACCATTTTAAAGTCTTGTTCTTAATTCTGAAAAAACTCGGCTATACTTGGGCAGACAACTGTTTTCACCTGAGTTACGGTATGGTAGATTTACCTAGCGGGAAAATGAAATCAAGAGAGGGTACAGTTGTAGATGCCGATGATTTAATTGACGAAGTAACGCTTACCGCCAAAGAAATGACCCAAGAACGCGGTCATTTGGAAGGGCTCAATGATGAAGAACGCAATCAATTGTATAGTCAAATTGGTTTGGGCGGTTTGAAGTACTATTTGCTCAAGGTTGACCCTAAAAAACGCATGTTGTTTGACCCTGCTGAGTCTATTGACCTTACCGGAAATACAGGGCCTTTTATTCAGTACGCACATGCACGCATTGCTACACTTTTACAAAAGGCTGACTACAAAGCTACGGCGCTCAGTACAGATCTTGAATTGAAGCCTGAAGAGCAAGAAATCATCAAGCATTTGGCGCAATTCCCAACGGTTGTAGAAGAAGCCGCTAAGCAATACTCACCTGCTGTTGTTGCCAATTACATTTACGAATTGGTGAAGCTCTATAATACTTTCTATCAAAGTGTAAAAATCATCATAGAGCCAGATGCGCAACTGAAGCAAATGCGTCTCGGCCTAAGTGCACTTGTACAACAAACCATTGCACATGGTTTAAATATGTTGGGCATCGAGGCGCCTCAGCGCATGTAACTTGAGTTAGTTATTGAAAATCACTTGGTCGGTGAGTTCACGGACCATCACAAATAACTCTTCTTTGAATGTTTGTGCCTCATAGGTGCCGCGTTCAATCATCCTGAGTTTGTGTTCCCATTGCCCTGTCAGTTCTGGGCTTTTTAATAAATCAAAGGAAATTTTGTCGATGAGTGCCACGCCTGTTGGGGTTGCAAACAGATTTTTCTTTTTCTTTTCGATGTATTGGCGCTTGAATAGGGTTTCAATGATGCTAGCGCGTGTAGATGGCCGCCCGATGCCATTTTCTTTCATGACTTCGCGCATCTCTTCGTTCTCCACAAGTTTTCCTGCGGTTTCCATGGCCCTGAGTAGCGTTGCTTCTGTGTAGGGTTTAGGTGCACTCGTTTTACCTTCATGAATAAATGGTTCGTGTGGGCCAGTTTCACCTTTTGTAAAAAGCGGCAAGATTTTATCTTCAGGGTTGCTTTGCTGCGCCTTCAAATCTTCGTAAACAACACGCCAACCCTTGTCAATCACTTGCTTGCCCGTGGCCTTGAATTCAAGTGTGTCCACTTTGCCTAGAACGGTCGTGTTTGAAACCTTACATTCTGGATAAAAAGCAGCAATGAAGCGCCGAACAATAAGGTCATATACCCGCTGCTCATCAGTGCTGATGCCAGATGGTGCTACGCCAGTCGGGATAATAGCGTGGTGATCTGTGATTTTTTTGTCGTCAAAAATCTGTTTGGTTTTCTTGATGGGCTTGCCTTCTAGTGCTGCAGTAAAGCGTTTGTAGTCACGGAGGCCTGAAATAATTCCTGGAATTTTTGGGTGTAAATCTTCGGAGAGGTAGGTGGTATCTACCCTTGGGTAGGTCACTAGTTTTTTCTCGTAAAGACTTTGGACCTTATTTAAAGTTTCCTCTGCAGAGTAGCCGTAATAACGATTGCCATCTACTTGTAGCGAAGTGAGGTCATAGAGCCTTGGGTTGCCTTCTTTGGCGTCTTTTTGTTCGAAACTACTGATTTCAAAAGGCTTGTCTTTGAGGTAGGCTAAGCCTTTTTCAGCCTTGTCTTTGGTTTTGAGGCGCTCTATTTGGCAATTGAATTCGGTTTCACGATAAATGGTCTTGAGTTCGTAGAATGTTTCACTTTTGAAAGCTTCAATTTCTTTCTGACGCTGTACAATGAGAGCCAACGTAGGCGTCTGAACGCGCCCTACAGAAAGGGTTTGTTTGTCTTTGCCATATTTTCTAGTGAAAAGACGTGTACCATTGATACCGAGCACCCAATCGCCAACTGCGCGGGCATTTCCAGCAGCAAAAAGTCTGTCGAAATCGCTGCCAGGTTTTAATTTTTGGAAACCTTCTCTGATGGCTTCTTCGGTGAGTGAAGAGATCCAGAGGCGTTTCACGGGTACCTTACATTTCGCTTTGAGTAAAACCCAACGCTGAATGAGTTCTCCTTCTTGTCCGGCATCACCGCAGTTAATCACCTCTGTAGCCTGAGCAATTAAGCGTTCTATAACATGAAACTGTTTTCTAGCGCCATCGTCACCGCGTAATTTAATGCCAAACTGAGCCGGTATGATAGGCAAGTCTTCGAGTTTCCAGTATTTCCAGTTAGGATTGTAATCTTCAGGATCTTTGAGTGAGCACAAATGCCCATATACCCAAGTAACGGCATAACCATTGCCTTCTAGGTAGCCATCCTTACGGTTCTTAGCACCTAAAATCTCCGCTAAATCACGGGCAACACTTGGCTTTTCGGCAATGCAGACAATCATTTACTTCTTAAAGCGCGTCATGCCGCTTTCTAAGAATTTCTTGTAAGCTTTGATGTCTGGTGTGTAACCGATGGCCTCAGTGAGGTCCTTGCCTTCGTGGTCAATGACAACATACAATGGCTGTTGGAAGCTACCGTATTTTTGCATTTCGAGGTCAGCCCATTTGTTACCGACTGTTTTGATGGTCCCGCTTAATTTGGAAACACGCACTTCGTTTGCAGGCAGTGGTGTGCGGTCATCAACGTACAAAGAAACAATGACAAACTGCTTTTGCAACAACGGACGTATTTCGTCGTTGGTCCAGACGGTAGATTCAGTCTTGCGGCAATTTTGGCAAGCATAGCCTGTAAAGTCAAGTAGAATAGGCAGGTTTTTCTTTTTGGCGTATTCTGTTCCTTTTTCAAGATCATGGAAAACCAAAATTGAACCATCTCCAACAGGATGCATGTCTGCCGCGAACTGTGCTGAAATTGAATCGTTTGCTAAGCCTGTTTCAAGGCCGCCGTTGACCCAGCGGAAATTGTCTTCTGAGTGCGTTCTTGGAGGGGCAATGCCGTCAATCAAGGTGAGCGGAGCGCCGAACATTCCTGTAAATAAATACACAGAGAAGGTCAAGGCCATGAGCGCAAACATAAAACGCGGTACGCTCAGTTTTTCTAATGGTGAATCATGGGAGAAACGGAGCTTGCCGAGTAGGTAGATACCCATAATGAAAAACAAAACGAACCAAATGGCGACAAACCACTCACGGGTGAGTAAATCCCAGTGGTAGGCAAGGTCTACAGAAGATAAGAATTTCAAGGCAAGTGCTAATTCGGCTAAGCCTAAAACCACCTTTACAGAGTTTAACCATCCGCCAGATTGTGGCAAAGAATTGAGCCAGCCCGGGAAAATGGCAAAAATGGTAAACGGAATGGCTAGTGCCAATGAGAAGCCGGTCATGCCAATTGCTGGTGTTAAATAAGATCCGGATGTTGAGGCCTCTACTAAAAGCGTTCCGATGATTGGGCCCGTACATGAGAAAGAAACCAAACCAAGCGTAAAGGCCATGAAAAAGATGCCGATATATCCACCACGATCTGCTTGCTTATCCATTTTGTTGACCCAAGAGTTTGGCAATTGAATTTCAAATGCGCCAAGGAAAGAAAAGGCAAACAAGACGAAAATACTGAAGAAAATGAGGTTCATCCAGATATTGGTGGATAAATCGTTGAGTCCTAAAGGCCCCATGGCTGCAGTAAAGATGAGACCAAAGCTCACATAAATCAAAACGATAGAAGAGCCATATACCAACGCTTTAAAAATGCCTTCACTACGCGTTTTAGATTGCTTCGTAAAGAAGGTCACTGTCATAGGAATCATGGGGAACATACAAGGTGTAATGAGTGCAACTAGCCCAGCTAAGAAACCAGCAATGAAAATAACGAGGTTCGAATCTTTTTTCTTGTCCTTTTGTTGAATTGGCGCCGACGCTGGCTTCATTTTCGTTTCATCAGCATTTTCAATGGATGCGTTAGCTGTATTTTCTTGACTTGCTGTGTCTATGGCAGTAACGGGTGCGCCCGATGCTTTGAAACCACTTACTTTGAAGTTGGCGATGTAGTCAAAAGGAGGGAGACAGCCCTCATGGTTGCATAATTGGAAGAATAGGTTGCAACTTGCGGTGAAAGGATTGTTGCTCAGGATTTCAATTTTTTGTTTGAAGGTTGCTTTATTTTCAAAGTAGTGAGAAGTTCCTAATTCATCTTTTTGAACCAAAGGGGAGCCAACTTCGAATGGTTTACCAATCGTTTTGAAGTTTTTGCCAGATTTAAACTTGAATTCAGGGACAATGCCTGTACCGTCTGCTGCCATAGGGTCGTGCTTCAGAGAGAAAATGTGGTACTCAGGTACCAACTTTGCGTTGAAAACCAAATTGGCATGGCTTTCGTCAATTTTTTCTATAGAACACGACCATTTGATAAATTGATTCATGAGGTCTTGGGCGTTGGCGCTTAGGGTAAGGCCGCAAAAGAGGAGGCTAAGAAGGAAAGCTTTCATTGGTTTTAGTTTGGTTTTTCTAATTTGTAGGGTGTCACCTTGATCTCAAAAGGGATGGTTTTGGGCGGCAAACAACGCTTGTCGTCGCAGAGCATGTAAGTAATTTCACCTTTGACGGTTGTTGATTTTTTAACGAAAATACGGTTGTTTGCGTGAAATTCTTGCTCGTAGTAGGAAACCTCTGCGCCAAAATTGGCCTCATAGGATTTTTTGGCAGTAGTTGTGGCTTCGAAAGGATGAATTTCCTTAACGAGTTTGTTTTTTTCAAGTACAATTTCTGTAGGTACCGGACCAACACTTGGATCTAAATCAAGGGCGTAGAGGTGCCAGCCATTTTCAATTTTTGCACTGATTTGAATCGAAGACGGATAAGCAAGGTAATCAAAACTCCATTGGATTTTCTCTTGCCCAAAAGCCCAAGTGCTTAAAAACGAGAAAAATACAAGAGTGAGAAGCGCAGCTCGCATGGATAATTACCTTTGAATTCTCGAAATTACAAAAAAAAACGGCTCGAATTTCCGAGCTGACTCACCATTTCAGGCGTGGATCTGCAACTATGGCTTGGTCTACGGTTTGACCATCGGCTAGATAAAACGAACCAGCCATGGCGATCATTGCGGCGTTGTCTGTACAATAACTCATTTTGGGAATTGAGACCTGCCAACCTTTGCTTTCTTTTTCAAGTAAGCGCTTGCGCAACTCAGAATTCGCTGAAACCCCTCCTGCAATGGCTACCGTTTTGATGCCTGTTTGTTGTACGGCTTTATCTAATTTGTTTAACAAGATGGAGACAATGCTATTTTGAATAGAGGCGCAGAGGTCGTTTAAGTGGTTTTTTCTGAAGTCAGGGTCTTGTTTTTCGGCAGCTTGTAAGGTATAAAGAATAGATGTTTTGAGTCCGCTGAAACTGAAATTGAGCTCGGGAATTTGTGGCTTGGCAAATTGAAAAGCTGTAGGATCGCCCAGTTGAGCATATTGATCAATGAGCGGGCCACCTGGATAGGGTAGGCCTAGCATTTTTGCGGCTTTGTCATAGGCTTCTCCTGCAGCATCATCGATAGTTGAGCCTAAAACCTGCATATCGAGTGGTGCATTGACCTGTACAATTTGGGTGTGACCGCCACTAACAGTGAGGCACAGGAATGGAAATGCTGGTTTGTTGTCGGAGGCATCATCGATGAGGTGCGCCAAAATGTGTGCTTTCATGTGGTGTACGCCAACCAAAGGAATTTGCAGTGCTAATGCTAAAGCCTTTGCAAAGCTAGTTCCGACGTTGAGTGAGCCCATGAGGCCTGGGCCTTGAGTGAAAGCAATGGCATCGAGATCAGTTAATTTGATTTGAGCGCTTTCAAGTGCTTTACTCACTACGGGAATGATGTTTTCTTGATGCGCCCTGCTAGCGAGTTCGGGTACAACGCCTCCAAAGGCTTCATGGACCGCTTGCCCAGCAATGATGTTGGCACGAATTTGGTTGCCCACGAGCACGGCCGCAGATGTGTCATCGCAGGAAGATTCAATGCCTAGTATAATCTTGGTTTTTGCTGTCAAAAGATTGCTAATTTTGTAACAAACATGACAAAGGTACTTAAAATCACGGGCCTGTGCATCTCGCTATTATTCGAGCTGCTTTTGCTGTTGGTTTTTGTGCTCGTTTTTGCCATCCGAAGTTCATCTGTTCAGAGTTTTTTAGCCAACAAAGCAACAGCTTATCTTTCCGCAGAATTAAACACGAAAATATCTATTGAAAAGGTTGATATTGTGTTATTTAAACACGTCGACCTAAAGAATATCTTCATTCAAGATCTTCAAAAAGCAAAATTACTACATTTAGCGCATCTTAACATAGATTTAGACCGCATTAAATTGATTAATAAACAGTTGTTAATCAAAGAAATAAGCTTATATAACGGGAGTGTTAATTTAAGTAGATCTGCAGAAAATGGTGCCTATAATTTTCAGTTCTTAATCGATTATTTTTCTCCTGCGCAAAAATCTAAAAAACCTTCCAAACCTATTGAGATTTCATTGAGTCAACTTCGACTAAAAGACATTCAATTTAGCTACCACGACTTTCGAAAAGACACCCTTGATTTTGGTGTAGATTACGATCATATCGAGCTTAAAAATTTACAACTCGATGCCGATCACATTACAAGTGCTGGCTCTAAACATGAACTTTTCATTCGATCTTTAGGCTTTCAAGAACGCTCTGGCTTTCGCCTGAATAAGTTAACGGCAGCGCTTCAGGTGTCTGAAAAAGGGATAGGTTTTAGGTATTTATCGCTCCGTACGCCTCAAAGTAAAATTTATTTCAAGAAATTGGCGTTACAAACCAAGCAACTAGTAGATTTTGAGCATTTTGATGACAAGGTAGTGTTTGATGTTGCCTTACAGAATAGTCGTTTGAGTCTCAAAGACCTCAGTTACTTTGTTCCAGATTTAAAAGGCATGACGCAGCGCGTATATGTTGCCGCTGAGGTCAAAGATGTTTTAAAACGCCTATCTATTGAACAATTTAAATTGACATTTGGCCAAAAATCTAAGTTAAAAGGAAACTTCCGACTTCCAGATTTCAGGTTGGAAACCAATCAATTGAGATTTAATGAATTGTTGCAGTATGCTCACCTTGACTTTCAAGACCTCGAGCATTTACAGTTGCCTACGGGGGTAGCATCCATACAAATTCCTGCAGAAATCCGAGCGCTGAATTATTTGGAATTGAAAAACACCAAGTTTAACGGGGCTGTAAACAACTTCAGTCTAAGTGTACAAAAAGCCAAAACACAACTAGGTAATTTTGCCTTGGCGCCACTTCGCGTAAAGCAAGAAGAAAACGGACTCACGTTTACTGCAGTTCAATCAGATACGACCCTGTTAAAGCTTGAGAATTTCAATTTTGGTCCATTAGCAGATTTAACTACTCTAGGGGCAGCTAGTGGGCAAGTCAATTTTAGTTTGCAGGTATTTTCAGATGGCAATTTTGCGATGAATACGCTAGACGCCAAATTAAATTCGCTAGCATTCAATCAATATACGTATCATAACATCACAATTCAAGACGCCTCCATTTTAAAAAATCAATTTAAGGCTAAGGTTGATATCAAAGATCCGCATATCAGTGCGCAGGCTACTTTGGCTTTTTCCATAGCTGGTCCGATCAATTATCAGTATGAACTCAGTGTGGCCAATGCGGACCTCAGTTTACTTGGTTTCGGAGAACGAGAAGAAAATCACTTGTCTGTTGATTTGCGTGGTGCGATTCAAGGCAAGTCTTGGTCCGATATCAGTGGTTATGCATCGGCAAGTAACTTGCTTTATGAGGAAGTAAATGAGCGCTTATATACTGAGCTCGCTCAGGTGCATTTCAATCAAAGTAATGACGACACTTTCTTGCAGTTTAGTAGTCCGATGTTTGATTTAAATGTTGCTGGACACATTGATTTTGAGCATATCTCAAATGATTTGCTACATCATTTAGCAATTGTTTATCCTTCGCTAGAACCTGAAATGGGTGCAGCCATTCAAAGCAGTTCAAATGTTACTTTTGATTTACAAGTCAGAAATGCAAAGGACTTTCTCGCCATTTTTGTTCCGGATCTCACAATTGCAAGTAATTCTCGCTTCAGTGGATCCTTCGATTCTAAAAACGAAAACCTTGAATTCAAAATAAATAGCCCATCGCTTGCTTATCAAGATTTCCGTTTTGATCATGTTGTTTTTGATCAGCAAATTACGGCGGAAAATACCACCGGCGGCTTGCGAATCGCATTGGTATCGTATGCTGATTCTACAAATTTCCACGATCTCAAATTTGTAAACCAGGGCTCGAAAGGCGTTTTGGATGCCGTCGTTTCCTGGGATCCGCAAACCAATGATTTTTCAGAAATCAAATGGCGAACCACCTTTTTGCCCGAAGACATCTTGAATTTTAATTTGCAACCATCCTTCTTCACCGTCAATGGTGTACAATGGGAAATCGCCAATCAGTCAGATATTTTATTGTCAACTTCTGAATTAAATGTCTCCAATTTTGAGCTGCATCGGGGCTATCAATTGGTGAAAATCAATGGTTGTCTCTCAGATAACGAACGAGATCAACTGCGTTTTGACGTGCTTGGGCTTGACCTGAACGAACTCAGCAACCTACTTGATTTTCCGAATCAATTGAGTGGTCGCTTTAGTGGTTGGGGGGTACTTTCTACTCCGAATAATAATGTTAGTATTTTGGCCGATGCTAATCTCGAACAATTTCAAATTGATGGCCAAATGGTCGGTGATGTTATGTTGCATTCAGATTGGAGCGATGCGCGCAAGAGTATTTTACTTGAGGGAACCCTTCAGTATCGCAATGAGCGCACCTTCGATTTTGATGGGCTTTACAACATTAAAACAGATGAGCTAGACCTTGGTTTGAATTTTAAACAAACCGACATTTCTTTTGCAAATGCCTTTATGGATCCTGAGGTAATTAAAGGTATCAAAGGTAAATTGAACGGAAGGCTGCGTGTGAAGGGTAGTCCGTCAGATCCGAAATTATCCGGTAAACTTAAGTTGCAAAATGGCGGTGCAGAAATCGCGTTGTTAGGAGTGAGTTATCAACTAGAAGGTCCAATACAGGTAACCGAAGATGCTTTCTTCCTAGATAACTTCCCTATTAAAGACCCGGAAGGCAATATTGCCTATTTATCTAGTGCCATCAACCACCAAAAATTTGATAACTGGAATTACGATATCCAAATCAACTTTGAAGATGACATCAAAAAAATTGATCCGAGGACCAATCAAGTGGCACCTGTAGATCGTTTCCTCTTGTTAAATACAAAGTACAAAGAGGGTGATGTCTATTTCGGTAAAGCATATGGTCGAGGAACTGCCAATATTTTTGGAACGGCGAGCAATACTGAAATCACTGTTGATGCAACCACCAGAAAAGGCACCGATGTTATTTTTCCGATGTATGGCATGTCTGAGCTAGACGACGAAGACAACTTTGTAAAGTTTGTCGAACGAGGTGTTCAGCAGAAACTCGAAGATCAGGGCCTAGATTTTACAGGTTTGTATCTTGACCTCAACTTCCATATCACCCCAGACGCCAACATGAAGCTCATTTTCAACGAGCAAACTGGTGATGAAATTATTGCCAAAGGTGCGGGTGATTTAAATATTAAACTCGATCAGTTTGATCAGCTTACCATGAGTGGCCCATACGTCATTAGTAGCGGCAGCCGTTATAATTTCGCTCTAGGTTCTATAAAACAAACCTTCGATATTGCTGCAGGTTCAAAAATTGAGTGGACGGGTGACCCATACAATGCCGATATTCAAATCAATACGGTTACTGCCAAGCGTGCATCTATTCTTGAACTCAGTCCAGAAATCCAGGATAACACGCTAGTCAATCAAGAAATTTTGTGCTACCTCAAGCTCTCTGAAACCTTGCTTTCGCCCAAAATATCCTTTGATATTGTTGCGCCGCGCGTTTCAGAAACTGGTAAGACCCTCCTCGATCGCGTTAAAGCGGATCCAGACGAATTAAACAGACAGTTCTTCTCTTTGTTACTAGTGAGTAAATTTCAACCACTCAAAGGAAACTTATCTGCTGGTGGATCTGCTGCCCTTGACTTACTAGAATCTCAAATCAATGCGGCACTTGGCAAGCTATCTGACAACTATAAACTCAATGTAGATTATGGCGCTGATGTTGTAGCCGGTGAAAGTAAAGTGGAGCTTGGTGTAGCAAAAGGCTTCCTTGACGATAAGCTCGTGATCACCGGGAGTTTTGGTGTTGAAAACCGCAGCACTAACGCAGGAACTGATGGCAGCAAGCTCAATACGAATACCATGATTGGAGATGTCAATATAGAATACAAAGTTCAAGACAACTTCAGGGTGCGCGCTTTTAATCAATCAAACACCAACTCGGTCAATGAAAATCAGGGCCCTTTTACACAAGGAGTTGGGGTTTCTTACTACGAAGAATTCAATCATTTTTCTGAGCTCGCATTTGTGAAGCAACTCCGACAATTGTTGGTAAAAAGCCCAAAAAAATCAGGTGAACCTCAACCTAAAAAACACAGACAACCTGTAACTTTACCCTCAAATGAAAAAAGTACTAGTAGCCAATCGCGGCGAAATCGCTCGACGCGTCCTTAGAACACTCAAAAAGATGGACATCAAAAGTGTGGCCATCTATTCTGATGCCGACGCCAATTCACCTCATGTTCTAGAGGCTGATGAAGCGGTGTATGTCGGTCAAAGTCCCTCATCTGAAAGCTATTTGCAGCAAGATAAAATCATTCAGATTTGTCTAGACCTCGGTGTAGATGCTGTGCATCCAGGTTATGGCTTTTTGTCTGAAAACGCGGGTTTTGCCCGTAAACTAACCGCGGCCGGCATCAAACTGATTGGTCCTTCTCCTGAATCCATGGAAGTAATGGGCGATAAACTTTCGGCCAAACAAGCTGTTAAAGCATTTAATGTACCTTTAGTTCCGGGCGTAGACGAAGCCATATCTGATGTCAATGCTGCCAAGAAAATTGCCGCTGAAGTTGGTTACCCTATTTTGATCAAAGCGTCTGCAGGAGGCGGAGGAAAAGGTATGCGTTTGGTTTACAACGAAGCCGAATTTGAAGAGCAAATGGTGCTCGCCCAAAACGAAGCGCGTTCTTCTTTCGGAGACGACGCTGTCTTTGTTGAAAAATTTGTTGACCAACCGCGCCATATTGAAATTCAGGTTTTTGCTGACCAACACGGTAATGTTGTCTACTTATTTGAGCGCGAATGCTCCGTTCAAAGACGTCATCAAAAAGTTGTTGAGGAAGCGCCAAGTGCCGTACTTACACCCGAAATACGCAAAGAAATGGGCGAGGCAGCTGTTGCTGTTTGTAAGGCATGTAATTATGAAGGAGCAGGAACCGTTGAATTTCTTATTGACGGACAACTCAACTTTTATTTTTTAGAAATGAATACGCGTCTGCAAGTTGAACACCCAGTTACAGAAGAAATTACTGGGCTCGATCTTGTGGAGTGGCAAATCAGGGTAGCACGTGGCGAGCGTCTTCCAAAGCTTCAAGATGAATTGGCTATCAACGGCCACGCCATTGAAGTGCGCGTCTATGCTGAAGATACTTTAAATGGCTTCACGCCAGATATCGGAACCCTCAAGCGTTATCGCATTCCATCAGGTCGTCATATCCGAGTTGATGACGCCTTTGAAGAAGGCATGGAGATTCCTATTTACTATGATCCGATGATTGCTAAGTTGGTGGTTTGGGGCAAAACCCGTGAAGAAGCCATTGAGCGATGCATCGCAGCTATAGATAATTACCAAATTTCAGGAGTCAAAACCACCCTCGATTTCGGCAAGTTTGTGTTGAAGCACCCTGCATTCCGCAGTGGAAATTTTGATACCAATTTTGTTAAAGATCATTTCTCAAACCCGCTACTGCTCAATGATGCCATGCAAGAAGAGGAAAGAGCTTTGGTTTTTGCACTCGATTCTATTTGGCAAGATGTACAAGCATTCAAGAAAAAATCATTTGCATCGCGCAATATCGACTCTTCTTGGAAAAACCAAATTCGATAAAATAATTAGAACAGGTCACATAGACTCATTAAAAAAACGTACTTTTACGGCGCAAATTTGATCGCATGAACTTACACGAATTCCAAGGAAAAGCTATTCTTAAACAATACGGTGTAGCCGTACAAGAAGGTATAGTTGTAGATAAAGTATCCGATGCTTTAGCAGCGGCTAAAAAACTAACAGAAGAAACTGGTACCTCATGGTACGTAGTTAAAGCGCAAATCCACGCTGGAGGACGCGGAAAAGGTACTGTTCAGGAAACCGGTTCAAACGGTGTAGTGCTTGCCAAAGGCATCGACCAAGTTGAAGAAAAAGTAGCAGGTATTCTCGGAGGTCATTTAGTGACGCTTCAAACCAATGGTAAAGGCAAAAAAGTAAACCAAGTGCTCATTGCACAAGATGTTTACTACCCAGGCCCAACTGAGGTTAAAGAGTTTTATATGTCTGTACTACTCGATCGCGAGTCTGGTCGTAACGTCATCATCTATTCTACTGAAGGTGGAATGGACATCGAGCACGTTGCCGAACACACTCCAGACAAACTATTCAAAGAATTTATCGACCCAAGAGTTGGACTACAAGGTTTCCAAGCGCGTAAAATCGCTTTCAATCTAGGCCTTTCTGGTGACGCATTTAAAAACATGGTTAAGTTTGTTCCTGCGCTATACAAAGCTTACGAAGGAATTGATGCTTCTATGTTTGAAATCAACCCTTTATTCAAAACTTCAGACGATAAAATTATCGCAGTTGACGCCAAAGTAAGTCTTGATGGCAACGGTTTGTTCCGTCATCCTGACCTCGCTGCCTTGCGCGATAAATCTGAAGAAGATCCAACAGAAGTAGAAGCTGATGAAGCGGGCCTCAATTTCGTAAAACTTGACGGAAACGTTGGTTGTATGGTAAATGGTGCTGGTTTGGCTATGGCTACTATGGATATCATTAAACTTTCTGGTGGTAACCCAGCCAACTTCCTCGATGTTGGTGGAACTGCGAACGCTGAGCGCGTAGAAAAAGCTTTCCATATTATCCTTAAAGATCCAAACGTAAAAGCTATCCTGATCAATATCTTCGGAGGTATTGTTCGTTGCGATCGCGTTGCCCAAGGAATTGTTGATGCTTACAAAAACATTGGCCAAATTCCGGTTCCAATTATTGTTCGCTTACAAGGAACCAATGCTGAAGAAGCAAAACGCCTCATCGACGAATCAGGTCTCAACGTACACTCTGCGGTTCAACTTCAAGAAGCTGCTGACCTCGTTAAAGAAGTATTGGCATAAGCCAACAAATTTATTTATTCAAAAGCCATCTTCGGATGGCTTTTTTGTTTTATGAATATTTTATATAAATCATAAAATATATAAATAAATTTAAATGGCATAAAAAAGGCAATTTTGCACCAAATTGACTTTTATGACAAGAATTACAATCGCAAAAGGGGATGGAATCGGCCCAGAAATCATGGAGGCCACACTATCTATTTTAGAAGCTGCTGGTGCACAACTTATTTATGACGAAATTGAAATCGGAGAACAAGTATATCTATCTGGTAACACTGCCGGAATCAGTCCAGCATCTTGGGATATCATCAGAAGAAACAAAGTTTTTCTGAAGGCACCAATTACTACACCTCAAGGTGGCGGTTATAAAAGTTTAAATGTCTCTACGCGCAAATTTTTAGGGCTTTATGCAAACATCAGACCTTGTTTTAGCCTTCACCCTTATGTGTCTACAAAGCATCCGAAAATGGATCTCGTGATCATTCGCGAAAATGAAGAGGACTTATATGCAGGTATTGAGCACCAACAAACAGATGAAGTTGTACAGTGCCTCAAATTAATCAGTAGACCAGGTTGTGAGAAAATCATCCGCTACGCTTTTGAATACGCCAAGCTTTACGGACGAAAAAAAGTGACTTGTTTTACCAAAGACAACATCATGAAGCAAACCGATGGTTTGTTTCGAGAAGTTTTCAATGAAATTGCCGCTGAATACCCTGATATTCAAAATGACCACTGGATCATCGATATTGGCGCAGCCAAATTAGCCAACGCACCTCAGGATTTTGAGGTAATTGTTACCCTTAACCTTTATGGTGATATCATTTCAGACATCGCAGCTGAAATTGCAGGTTCGGTAGGTTTAGCAGGGTCTGCAAACATCGGCGAAGAATGCGCTATGTTTGAGGCTATTCACGGATCTGCTCCGATGATAGCAGGCCAAGGCATTGCAAATCCGTCTGGTCTTTTACTTGGTGCTGTACAAATGCTCAGCCACATTGGCCAAACCGCTATTGCTGAAAAAATTCAAAATGCTTGGTTGAAAACCATTGAACAAGGCATACACACTTTTGATATTTACAAAGAAGGAGTAAGTACCCGTCGTGTGAATACCAAAGAATTTACCGAAGCACTCATTGCCAATTTAGGCGAGCGTCCGGAGGCGTTTCCTGCTGTCAGTTATCAGCAAGAAGCGCGTATTCAGCTTCCAAAATATCAACGCAAAGCTCAAAAGGAGAAAACACTACAAGGAGTTGATTTATTTGTACACTGGTCGGGTCTTGATGTCAATGACCTTGCCAAACAACTGCACCAACTACCTACTACTGCTTTTGAATTGGCCCTCATTACTAACCGTGGCATTAAAGTTTATCCTGATGGCTTTCCTGAAACGTTTTGTACGGACCACTGGCGCTGTCGTTTTATGGCGAAGTCTCCTGAATTAGCTACGAAAAAAGGAATTATCGAGCTCCTAGCTGCTGC
>JACCDS010142476.1_pt1 | contig 47535 bp, 46 predicted proteins | sample 7446441 | NCBI WGS metagenome assembly JACCDS01 (sample SAMN15323445, study PRJNA562643) | freshwater metagenome | isolation source: river surface water | place: USA:Blue River Watershed | collected 2017-08-17 | reverse complement strand
GCTATTGAAACGTTCATTCCTTGGCACTTGTTTACAGATGACATATGCCGAAAGATAGGCATTCACATTTACCCCACTAATTTATTCGATCCAGGCTGGGACAAGACTTCTTTACTACGCGAAGATGTCGGATTATTTTTTAAACAATCAAAAGAGTCCAAAGCAATTGTGCAAGAACTATTTGACAAGTTTTACCGAGTTAATCACTGGCATAACCATTGGAAAACAGTTCCCGAGCTTGGCTCTCCATATCAACTATTACTTGAGCAATTTAAGCAGTCATGAAAACTACCCCTAAAAATTTCAAATATTATTCACGTCGCATTCGCGAAGCACCAGGGCTTAGAAAACCCGAATATTCAAAAATTCATTTGATGCATGAGCTCACCCTATTTGCTCCTGGTGGATTAATAATCTTATCTGTAAACGATTAGCCAAACTAGCTGGGCTTGATAAAGATTTAATTCAACAAATCAGTGAACACTGATTACGAGTAGGTCACACTCAAGATACGGTGAATTCAGGGGGAAAATATGTCCATGATTATGAGCAAAGGAAGATGGTCAAAAACTGGTACAATGAATTGGGTATTATGAGCATATTAATTAATTGTTAAAACTAAGTTCTGATAACTGTAGCCAATTCCACCAGCAGAACTATATTTTTTTGCACGAGCCGAACCCTTTTTAGGTACCCATAGAACTATACCTTTTGGCCTGCTGGGGTCAAATGAACCAGCTTTGACCTCTAATAAAACACTTCCAGACTCAAGCGCTATGACTGTGTGCCATACATCACTGGAAACTTCAACCCCCATGGCAGTAGAAAAATCACCTGTAGCAGTAATAAGGGGGACGATTCTGGCAACTTCACCATGCGGTGAAATATAACTACCAGGCTCAATTGCATTAAATAAACGCTGGCAAGGTTCTTCATAACTGATAGATATTACAGTGCGGCGACCCCTTGAATTATTTTTTTCCTGTCAAATCAATCTTTGAAAATATTCAGAATCAGATAAATTTATATCATGTATCTATCCAATCTACCTAGATAGAGCTTTAATAATCTGATCAACTGCTTTATGAACACTAAATTCGCGCTCAAACAAGTTAGTGCATCGTATGGGTAACTGATTATCAGATTCAATCTGGTCCAATAATTTATTTACTTTATTGTATAAATCGTCAACATTATTGGTTTCACAAACTTGTCCAATATTCTCATTACGAATCATCTGAGCCAAGTCGTTGCCCACGTTGACATTTGCCAGCACCGGCAAACCACTTTGCATATAGGTCAAAAACTTGCCGGGGATGTTGTGCGATTTATGTCTTGGGTCCAACGCTACGATGCCGACGCTGCACTGAGCGAAGAGGTCCGGGATTTCGTCCGGGTGGATTTCGTCATAGAACAGCACGTTGTCCAGGTTTCGATCTTTGGCTGATGCCTTTAACCGGACCGAGTCACTGCCACGTCCCACAAACAAGAAGCCGACATCCATTCGACCGCGCAACTGCCCTGCCAGGTCTAGCAGGATGTCCATGCCCTGCGCTACACCCATGTTGCCGGCATAAACGATAATCTTTCTACCAGCTAATGGCGTTTCGCTTACACGTATGGGGCAGCGAGCCTGCGCCGGCTTGTCCAGCCAGTTCTGCAGTACTTCCAACGTACGGCCAGGTTGTTGTTGCCACCGATCAAAGTACCTGCAATTGCCCGGTGTTTGCACGCCAATCACATCAGCTATTGAGTACTGGTAGCGTGCCACAGCATCAAAAAATCGATACGGCAGGCCCCGCCTCATCAAGCCCATGTCCACGGCCCACTCGGGAAAGATGTCCCGAATGATCAGGTAGCCTTTGCAGCCATTACTCTTTTTCAGGGCACTAGCCAGCGGGCCATGAAAAATTGATGGCGCATACCAAACCACACCGTCCCACTGTTCGCTTGACAATGGACTTTTCCGAAACTGGCGCAGCATAGCAAACGGCATCACCAATTCGCTCAAAGTACGGCGCACATAGCCAATATCTTTGATGCGAGGAGCCTTTAAGCGTAGCACCTCTACGCCATCGAAATCCTGTAGTAACCAAGGTGCCTCCTGGTCTGGCGAGGGTAGGAATACCGTTAAAGTATGCCCCTGCCGAGAAAACTCCCGAGACAGATCCCGCAACTGTACCGCACCAGATGTGCGTAGTGGCGGAAATGTGTCAGCAATCAGCGCAATTCGCATCCGTCCGCGCTCAGTATTTCTTCCAGACTACGCGGTTCACATAGTGGGTGTAGCTATGGATGATGCGCACCACCTTGTCGCTCACGTTTGGCATACTGTAGTCGGCCACTAGGCGGAGATTTCGCTCAGCACCCCGAGGTTGCGTCTGTAAAATCGCTAGACCTTGGCGAACGCGCTCCACCTCCAGTCCGACCATCATCACAGCAGCCTCTTCCATGCCTTCGGGGCGCTCGTGTGCCTCGCGCAAATTCAGCGCTGGGAAGTTTAGGATGGATGATTCCTCATTGATGGTGCCGCTGTCTGAGAGCACTGCTTTGGCCTGCATTTGCAGCTTCACATAGTCATGAAAACTCAAGGGCTTCATCAGCCTTACCAACGGATGAAACTTCGCAGCAGTGGCATCCACACGCTTTTGTGTTCGCGGGTGGGTGGAAACAACCACTGGCAAATCATGGTCTTCAGCCACTGCATTCAGTACCGATACCAACTTGGTGAACGACTTGTCAGATTCAATATTTTCTTCGCGATGGGCACTGACCACAAAGTACTGCTCAGGTGTCAAGCCTAGCCGTGATAAGGCGCCTGATGCCTGGATCTGAGGCAGATAGTAGTGCAGCACCTCGTACATCGGGCTTCCGGTCTTGATGACCTGATCAGGCGGCAGCCCCTCACGCAACAGGTAGTCGCGGGCAATAGTGCTATAGGTGAGGTTTATGTCTGCGGTGTGATCAACGATACGGCGGTTAGTCTCTTCGGGCACGCGCTGATCAAAACAGCGGTTGCCAGCTTCCATGTGGAAGATCGGTACTTTGCGCCTTTTGGCAGGAATTACCGACAAGCAGCTATTCGTGTCACCCAGCACCAACATGGCTTCAGGCTGTATCTGAGCCAGAATGCCATCCACAGCAGTGATCAAATTGCCGATGGTGTTGGCAGCTCCGACACTACCTTCAGCACTGTTCAAAAAGAAGTCCGGCTTACGCACCCCAAGGTCGTCAAAAAACATCTGGTTAAGTTCGTAGTCGTAGTTCTGCCCCGTATGAACTAGCACGTGCTCACAATGCAAATCCAACGCAGCGAGTACGCGTGATAAACGGATAATCTCCGGACGCGTACCAACGACTGACATAACTCTAAGTTTTTTCATTTTAGACTTTTCACTTTTATATCTTTGCTGCAACTGTATCTGGATTTTGTCGATCAAAATTTTCATTTGCCCACAGCATAACAATCATCTCTTCATTACCAATATTAGTAATATCGTGCGCCCATCCTGGTATGGTATCAACCACCTGCGGAATTTCACCACTGGTTCGTAACTCAAATAATTCACTGGTCAATAAATGTCGGAAACGAAACAATGCCTGACCTTTAATGACAAGAAACTTCTCAGTTTTAGTATGGTGGTAATGTCCGCCACGTTTAGCACCTGGGTGAGCCGTGAAATAACTGAACTGCCCACTATCTAATGTTTTCAACATCTCCACAAACACACCGCGCGAGTCAGAATGTTGATCTACATAATAAGAAAATTTTTCATTTGCTAAGTAACTTATGTAAGTGGCGTAAAGCGAACGTAAGAAGCCAGTGCCGACACGCTCCGTTATAAGCGAAGAACGACAGTCCCTAAAAGCATAAATTTGGTTCGCAAGTTCACCCAGAGTAATAGTGAACTCAGGCTCAACATTGACTTGAATACACCCCAGCCAAGGCAACTTGAGGGCTGACAATAAGGCCGTGACTACATCATCTACATAGACTAGACGCAAACTGGCAGCTGGATCATTTATTTGAATCGGCAAATCGCGCGCAATGTTGTGGCAAAAAGTAGCGACAACCGAGTTATAGTTGGGCTTACACCACTTGCCGAACACCCCCGGGAGTCTAAAGATAGCACATGGAATTTCTGTTTCTTTTGCTAATGCTTGCACAGCCATTTCTGCAGCAAGCTTGCTACGTCCGTAGGAATTATCACACTCGACCTGTGTAGACGATGCCAGCACTAAAGATATTCGCCGTCCAGTAGATTGAAATTCTCGCTTAATAGCGTTGCACAGAGAAGTAGTTAATCCGCTATTTACTTGTTCAAATGCGATTTCATCTGCTGGACGGTTTTCACCTGCCAAGTGCACAACAGCATCGACCTGTGATACCAGTTGGGGTAAAAGGGCTGCATCATCACCACGCACAAAGGTACTTACAGTGATGTTAGCCAGCTCATTTAAATGCACCACCAAATTTTTGCCAATAAACCCATTAGCTCCCGTAACCAATACTCTACAGTTAGATAAGCTCACTGCTCTTACTCCTCAGCCTCAACCGCTTCACCACGAACAGTTGCCTGTATAAATCGCAGCTTCATCAACAATGCCTGCATGCCAGGCACATCGAGTCGAGTAGTATTGTGCGAGTTGTAATCGGCTGCTTCAGAAATCTTCACTTCACCTTGGTCAACAAACTTTCCGTAGTTCAGATCGCGCAAATCTGGAGGTACGCGATAGTAACCACCCAAATCTTCAGCAGCCACCATTTCCTCACGACTGAGCAAGGCTTCATATAGCTTTTCTCCGTGGCGCGTACCAATTACCAGCACTTCATGCTTTGGCTTACCCAACAAATCGGTCAATGCATGAGCCAGTGTCTCAATGGTTGCTGCGGGTGCTTTTTGCACAAAAATTTCACCAGAGTTACCGTGCTCAAATGCATACAAAACCAAGTCCACAGCATCATCTAGCGTCATCATGAAGCGCGTCATATTTATATCGGTGATTGTAATAGGTTGGCCGGAACGTATCTGCTGTGTAAACAGCGGAATCACCGAGCCGCGAGAGCACATCACATTACCGTAACGTGTGACGTTAATTACAGTACTGTTACTGTTACGTGATTTAGCAACAGCTACCTTTTCCATCATGGCTTTGCTGATGCCCATTGCATTGATGGGATAGACCGCTTTGTCAGTACTTAGCACAACCACCCGCTTAACACCACAAGTAACAGCAGCCTCAAGAACATTTTCAGTTCCGAGTACATTTGTCTTGACAGCCTCGAGCGGGTGAAACTCGCATGAAGGAACCTGCTTTAATGCTGCGGCATGATAAATAAAATCTACCCCACGCACCACATTCAATACAGATTGGTAATCGCGCACATCCCCAATATAAAACTTAAGCTTGGGGCTATTGTACCTCTTACGCATATCATCCTGCTTTTTCTCATCGCGACTAAAGATTCGAATTTCGCTCAAATCAGAATCAAGAAAACGACGGAGAACCGCATTACCAAAAGAGCCAGTACCACCGGTAATAAGAAGTGTCTTTTTTGAAAACATATAAAACCTTTTAGATATTTTTAATAATTCAATGCATCACGGCAGAGTTTGATTTTTTGTTCAGGTGTCGGATAATTAATTAACACTGCTCGATACTTGCCCTTAAAAACAAACAGGCTGCCTGCAGCAGCTCCAACAACACCTAAATTAGAAATAAGCTCACCCATGTGATCAAGAGAACCAGCACCTCCCAAAAAGGTGACTGGAACTTTCAGCGCTCGCTTGAACATCGCTGCTAATTCGAGATCATATCCTTGCATGAGCCCATCCCTATCGACAGAATTAATCACAATTTCACCGGCGCCGGCAGCTTGAAGTTGCTTTGCAAACGCAACAGGGTCGAGCTTGTGAATAGTTTTGCCATTGTGGGTACAAAGCTCATAGCCCTTAGATAATAGCCCAGTACGCTCGCGAACATCTAATACTGCCACAACTGACTGGCGCCCTACGGCAGTTGCCATTTCAGTCAAAAGTAGCGGATTGGCAATGGCTGCAGCACTTACAGCAACTTTCTCAACACCCATATCAACAATCCGTGAAGCCTGCTCTGCAGTTGTCACGCCACCGCCGTAACAAAGAGGCATGCGGCACTCTGCAGCCAACTTTGCAATCAAGCTAAAGTCAGGCGATACTTTATTTACAGTAGCGTCAATATCCAAAACTATTAATTCATCAGCTTCTTTTTCATTAAATATCCTGACGGCATTGATAGGGTCCCCCACATACTTGGGATCTTTAAAACTCTGGGTTTTAACAAGACCACCGTTATGTACTAGAAGACAAGAAATAATTCTAGGGCGCAACATCTATCAAAGTTCCACAAAATTTTTCAAAAGTTGCTCACCCCAATGATGGCTTTTCTCAGGATGACACTGCACTCCATGAATATGACCGCGCGATACCACCGCATCAAAGTCTAAACCATAGCTGGCGGTAGCTGCCACATCTTGTTTATCTTCCGCATCGAAGAAGTATGAGTGTAAAAAATAAAATTGCGGCGCTTCCTCAAACCCTTTTGAAAAAAGCCCATTGCGAGTTCGTGGTTTCAATTCGTTCCAACCCATGTGCGGCATAGGTAAATCAGCACTTTTTGACTGAGAGGCGAATGAACGAACGCTTCCAGGAATCCAATTGAGCCCTGGCAGGTCACCTTCATCAGAGCCTTGCGCCAACATTTGCATGCCTACACAGATCCCCACCACAGGAACATGCGCCCCTAAAACTAACTCCTCAAGCTTAGGGCGCATGCCAGAATCGTTAAGTCTTTCCATTGCATGATCAAAGTGACCAACTCCAGGCAATACCAATCTATCTGCATCTAATAGTTCATATGGTGTTTTTGATCTTCGCACTTCTACGCCAAGCCTTTTGAATAAGTTCATGAAGGCCTGAATGTTTCCAACCCCGTAATCCACGATACAGATCATCGGAAATATCTCTTCTCAAGACCAAACTTACGCATCATATTTGCACCAAAAACAATCAAATCGCGTTTATTTTTGTAATCACGAAATGTCTTTTTAGGCATATCAAATAATGCTTGTAATTCATCTACTGTCAAATCTAACTTATGTGCCACATACTCAAAGTCTTGCTTAAGGAAGTGCTCATCCATCTCCGGACGAGAAATTCGATCCAGCGCTTGATCGCGAGTCATCTGACCAGTCATAATCAAACTAGAGAAGTGAGCGCGTCGCTTTTCGTAACCAAAACGACGCGGCAACCAGTAATCTTCGTAAAAACGAGTGAATCGAGATTCATGGTGTTTGTGTTGAAAGCGCTGCCAGCCAAAACGACGTTCCAACTCATCCTCAGCATCTTTTTTTACGTATGGAACCAAGTTCAACGGATGATGAACCTTCATACCCAACGCTTTCTGATACCATAATTTATAGACAAGAATATCCACCAGCGGAAAATCATCATTAGGCTTTCCATCACCACATTGCTGCCAAATATCAGAAAATAGGCTTTTATCTATGCCAAGGTAACCGCCCCACTCTTCAGGTTCACGACAGCATTCGGTAGAAAAATTCGAGCCAGTAATAATATGTTTGATATTGTACTTGCGAGCAAATTTATAAAGGCCAGAGAAAAAAACTGCATCCTGCACCAAATCTTGGTCAGGGATGCCGGCACGCAAGAAAGCGACTTGCATGCGTTTAACGGATTCCCAATTAACCACTTCGGTATATAGATCTAACCCAAGGCCATCTACAAGTTTTTCAATATTGCCAACAGCCTGGTCCGTATTCCATCCAGCGTCTACATGAAATAATAAAGGTCGCAAGCCCATTTTTTCTTTGGCCACATAGGCAACGTAAGAACTATCCAATCCACCACTGAGGCCAATTATGCAATCAAAATCCTTGCCTTCGCCCTGCTTCCTGATATTAGATCCAAGAGATTCAACTATTTTTTTGCTATTTTCATCATAAAGCCAATTTGGCTTTATCAATAAATCAAAGTTGTTGCAGTAATCACAGAAACCTCGTACATCGAACACTATGTTTGGGTCTGAAGTGTCCATTATGCAACGTACACAAATTTGGTTTGGTAACTTCATGATTACATTAAGCTTTTCTTAATTAGCTGTTGATAAATAGACAAATAAGCTTGCACCATCCCATGTTTAGAATATCGAGATCTTGCGAACTGACGGCACTCATCCTTTGATCTAAGCTTAACCTTACCATTTTTAACTCCTAACAAAAGCGATTCCAAGGCTTCTAAATTCCCATAGGGAACAAACTCGCCATAACCTGGCAAAACAATCTCTTTGGGTGCACCAGAATCAAAACCAATCACCGGAGTGCCACACGCCAAACTCTCAGCGCTCACCATAGAAAAAGTTTCTCTTGAACTAGTCAGAAGTAAAACATTAGCCAGTGAATAATATTTTGCAAGCAGATTTTGGTCGAATACGCGAGGGATAACTCTCACATTAGCTGGAATTTGCGCAGGAATATTATCTACTCCAACCATCACAAAAATAATATCAGCATTAGGATTTCTCTTTGCAAGTTCAACAACCCATCTACCCCCTTTACGTTCCGATAGTAAATCTGCTCCAACCGAAAGAACAATATACTCGTTTTTTATGCCAAGTACCGACTTAAGCTCACTCGGATCATGTCTTGAAAAAGTGGCAACGTCAATCCCGTTATAAACAATACTAATGGGCTTGTCTCGCACAATCGACATACGCATCCTATTTGCAAGCCATTCGGAAGGAGAAGCTAAATGCAATAAATCAAAGTTTTTAAAAAGGTTTTCTTTTTCATAAAACATGCGAGTAGTAAAATCAAAAAACAGACTCTTCGGATATCCACTTAGATCAGGGCAATTTTTACATTCGGTTTTCCATTTCTCACAGTCAAAGGCATAGCCACATTTACCCGTATACATAAATTCACAATGGAAAGTCCATACCGTAGGAATACGTTTTACTTTCAGGTAATCAACAATGGAATAAATATTTACAAAATATCCATGCAAGTCATGAAGATGGACTATGTCTGGCTTAAAGGTTTCCAAATGTTTAATTAAGCGCTGAGTAGAGAGTGGAGAAAAATGATCTACTAGCCCACTAATTCGAGTTCCTAAAGCATGAAATAAAATTTCAGGCTTTGTACTGATTCGATAAACATTATGCATCCTCGAATCAGCACCACGACCAAAGAATGCCATTGTTATATGGCCATCATCAGTCAAGCCAGAGTGTATATCAGCAACGATTTTCCCAGTACTACTATGGTTATAGTTAACATCAACTTGTGCTATTTTCATTAACTAATTACCCTCAACACCAAAAACTAAAGAAATAAACAATTCTCAGAGAAACAAAACCTTACAATAAATAAACCATAGCCAAACTACACCACAATAGAAAGCAGGTTTGAGGCGGACGTTTCAGGCGTAATTCGTTGAGATAAGAAATTAGATGAATTTGACATTAAACAGAGATCACCATCCGTCATATTTATAATTTGTTGCATCTTACTCTTTAAAGACAAAGCATCATTACTATTAAACTTAAATCCATTGAAACCAGAAATTACAAACGACGTAGCGGCACCGACGCTATCAGACACTATCAATGGTAATCCAGCCGCCGCAAACTCATGAACAACTACCCCCCATGGCTCCTCCAAACTTGGCAAGATGAAACACCCAGCATCTGCTAACTCGTTCACAAGCTTATCTGGCTGCATAAAATCTTTTACCACCACACCATCCACTGCCTCAATAACTGACTTAAGTGATCCATTACCAACCAAATGTAGTTCCCAATCCATTTTGGCTGGACCAAGCATTTGCCAAGCTAGCAATAAACTACCTATACCTTTGATGGGCTCCAGTCTTCCAACGAAAAGAAAGCGTCGTGGGTACTTTATTTTTTTCTGATTTAGCGTGGCCTCATAGCCATCGTGAAATAACTTCAAATCCGCACTATAAAAATCATAAACAATAGCTCTCGAATCAAAACCTAAACGCCTTGCATATTCAAATTGCAAAGAACCTGTCACCCAGGCATGAGAATAGAACAACGAGAAAAAACCGAAATATGCTAAGACAGCCGCAAATTTTTGGCGTACCGTACCGAACCATATATCATCGAAACATACAACCACATTTATGCCCTTTTTACGGAGCTCTCGAGCAATAACTAAATAGCCCTTATCCATCCACCCAGATACGACGACGATATCTGGAGAAACATCTTCAGATAACTTTCTAATATTGCCGACCGAAAACTCAGAGCGTTTATACATATGAACATTGGTTAAAGTTGGCACCTCATAAGGAGTTAACTTTTTATGATCCCAATGAACAACGTGGACCTCGCATCCTTTTTCAACCAATGCGCGAATTGTCGCCATGGTGTAACCCATGACTTCCGAATATAGGTATAGTACTTTCATTTATTGACGCAATAAAGTCTGAAAATAATGAATGGTCTTTTGAAGACCGTCCTCAAGATTGACCGTTGGAAACCAGTTTAATTTCTCTTTAGCAAGATTGATATCGGGCTGGCGCTGCTTAGGATCATCTTCTGGCAATGGCATGAAAACAATTTTCGACTTTGATCCGACAAGCGTCAAAATCTTTTCAGCAAGCTCAAGCATGGTGAATTCTCCTGGATTGCCCAAATTAATTGGGCCTGCAAAATCATTCTCCGTCACCATCATGCGAATGAACCCTTCAATCATATCGTCCACAAAGCAAAAAGAACGAGTCTGATCCCCACTACCATAAATAGTTATATCCTCCCCCTTAATGGCTTGGACTATGAAATTACTTACAACGCGACCATCTTTGGGATGCATTCGGGGGCCATATGTATTAAATATTCTCACAACCTTAATATCTATGTTGTGTTGGCGTTTATAGTCAAAAAATAGAGTTTCAGCACACCGCTTTCCTTCGTCGTAACATGAACGTGGACCAACAGGGTTTACTCGGCCCCAATAACTTTCTTTTTGAGGATGCACCTCGGGATCTCCATAAACTTCACTGGTGGACGCCTGTAGTATTCGAGCTTGCAAACGTTTAGCCAAATCTAGCATGTTAATGGCGCCATGCACACTTGTCTTCATTGTTCGCACTGGATCAAATTGATAGTGAATTGGGCTAGCTGGACAGGCAAGATTGTAAATTTGATCGACTTCAAGATGCAACGGAAAAGTAACATCATGCTGAATTAGCTTAAAGCTTGCGTTACCCAATAGATGCTTTACATTTTGCATATAACCAGTGGAATAATTGTCAAGGCAAAAAATTTTATTTCCATCCTTAATAAGGCGCTCGCAAAGATGCGAACCTAAAAATCCTGCTCCACCGGTAATTAAAATTCGCTTCATTATTCCTCATTTAATAAGTTGAAATCTGCATTAGCTAAAAATTAATCTGCCATGATTTTCAAACTAATCTCAAAATACTCAAGCATTGGATTATCTTGATAGATCCATAAACTTAGCTAGCAGATTCAATACTACACTGCCTGTGAGATTACCTTTGAAAAAAGACGAATTATCTTATCAACAACAAAAACGGCAAAAATATAACCGCAAGTAAATGAAAAAGAACTCATTAAATCACCCCGAAGAGCAAAGAAAAAAAGTGGTAACAAGATTAAATACATTGCCATCGATCTTGGAGAGGCGATAAGCCTCTTTTTTTTCCATAATTTATCAACTCGCCCACAAAATATTGCTAGAACAATAACAAAGATTATCACTCCAGTAAAACCAAAGTTAATATAGCCCTCCGAAAGATAGTTTGCACTAATATTGTTAAATGATAACTCCAATTTTTCAGCCATAAAGTGTCCAGATCCAATCGGCTTTTCAGGCCAAATATCCCTTGGAACCATGAACAATAAAACACCAACTAACTGCAACCCATATGTAACTGTACCATCCTTGAGAATCATCATTAAGCTTTGATAGCTATCCAAATGCCCATCAGTAAACATTGAGAAAAATAATATTGAAAATGAAATATCAGATAAATCACTCACGGGATACCTAAAAATTTGAAGGAGAGGAAAAATTATCAATAATCCCACTATCAATGATAATGAAAAAATATATTCCCTGGAGATAAATTTCAAATACCATAAAAATAATGGTACATACATAGCAGCTGCAGCGAATCTTGGCATCGAGGTAGGTGGTGCAGTAAACAGCAGAATAAAAGCTAATATAAAAATTACTTTTCTAGACCGATACTCCATCATTCCATATAAGAGTAGGTTAATAGATAATAATGGAATTAAGAAAAAATTTAAAAATAGATAATGTATTTGCCCCAACTCAATGACACCGTCTCTATTACCTAACTTACCTCGCGTCCAAACATTTATAAAATCAAATCCATTAACGTAATATACGTAGACACATACTGCAACTGAAATACTCACCAATAAAAAGCCAGCATTTGCGCTAAAACTGTAACGTTTTAATTTAGAACTTATTCTGCCCTCATTACTCCATCGCGTATTATATGAAACCTTATAAAAAAAAATAAATATAATTAAACTAATAATGATTACTATATTCGTAATTGAATAATCTGAAGAAAGAAATGGGCCGGCATCCCAGAATTCAATTCCATATTTGTATGTAATAATAGGAAAAATTCCCAACATAATATATGTAAAAATCCAAAATATTTTTTGGAGTGAAAATGGGACATCAACTGGTATTAAAATTCCATGTGTTGATATTAATATGATAATCAGTGATGTCACTATAGGAATGTAGCTCCCATTGGTGCCACCCGATATTCCTATCGCAAAAACGGGTGCAACATACATACAATACATAAGTAATTTAGTAATCATCTTTTTTACATATTGAATTTTTGAGTGATCTTTATAATTTCTCGACTTAAATGCAAACAATCCAATAAAGTTAATCTTACCCTCCACTCTTTCTTGGATCAGGTGAATCTATATCGTCATTTTTTATTATTAAAAAATATGCTGATCTTGATACGAAGCTACGAGACAGAGAGAGCCTTATATAGCTTGAGTTAGATACCCAAACGAGAGTTTTGGAGTGAAGTGATTAGAATTAAAATACGGACTAATATTTTGCGATGAAAGAGTGCAACGGAAATGTCTAGTATACTGACACTGTATAATATTTCGACTCAAGATCGCCAAGAAGAGGAAATATTTAGTGATTTTGATGCATTAATCAAAACTTGCCTTGTTACGATCTGTACTTTATCGAAATCATAGATCGCCCGATTAGCCGCACTCACATAATCCTCTAAGGTGTATAAATCTGTAACATAATTTTTGGCACGACTCGGCCAGAGATATTTTACATACGCACCGAATAGAATTCTCCAAAACCAATATCTAAATTTACCAAGATACTTCCTTGCAAAAATATTTTTATTGAGATAACAACCGTAAGTCAACAAAATAGGGTGATTTTTCTTATAGCTATTTCCCGCATTGTGAACACACTTAAAGGAAGGGACATATTTAATTAACTTTCCACTCATTGTTATATTTCGCGAATAGTCCCATTCTTCCTGACCGAAAAAGTACTCCTCCGGAAGCAATCCAATTTCTTTAAATGTTCGAGATGGAAATAAGCTAAAAGCACCAGAAGCCCACTGCGTATCACACACTTGATCATATTGATTGATGTCTAACTCACCAAAACCTCGGGAAACCCCCTGAATACGAAACATATCAATCCACCCTCCTGCTTGCCATATATAGCCAACTGGAGAATTCATCATTATTTTACCGGTGACTGCAAAAATATTTGTATCATTGTTTATGCAATCAAGGGCGTCATTTAAAAAATTTTCTCTGACAGTTACATCATTATTAATTAAAAGAATGTGAGTGGCGCCACGCTCTAAGGCAAACTTAATTCCAAAGTTACATCCTCTTGCGAAACCATAGTTTTCTTGATTTATTATGTATGATATTCTAGGATATTGCTCTTGCAATTTCCTAATTGAATCATCTTCAGATGCATTATCTACGACTATGATTTCCAAATCACTTTCCTGGGATGCCAAAAGTGATTTGACACACTCCAAGGTAGTGTGCCAATTATTCCAATTCAGGACCACTGCGTAAATCAAATTATTTTTTTTCAATATACAGCCCTTATGAAATGAAACAGGATTTAACTACTAAATCATCACAAAATAAACCGAATCGCATCAATTGCTCGCTTTGAAGATAATGAATCTAAATTCTTGTGAAATCTAGATCGTAAATGAGTATACATTTCACCTTGTGTAACTTCGCCATTTTTTATATCTGCCAGCACACAAAATAGTTCATGCCAATTTCGAACTGGCGCGCTAGGACAAATACTTTCATAATCGTAGTAAAGCGATCTATCTTGTGAGATGTACTCATCAAGGTTAAATGGTGCCATTATTATTGGCTTGCCAGTAATTAAAAAATCAAAGTAAATTCCAGAAAAATCAGTAATTAGCACATCAAACTTGTACAACTCCTCATAAATATCCCCATCATTCATTATTGCATGAATGTTGCTGCATTTTTTTATAGCATCAATATCGATCGGATTAAAGCGCTGAATAGGATGTAATTTTATACTCAAATTGACGTCCAAATCACAGCAAATCTGATCGTAGGAAATAAAATCAAAATTTGTTTTTTGAAATAAATTAAATTCGGAATTCACTGCTCCCCTACATGTTGGCATGTAGAGGACTTCAAGTTTTAAGTGTTCATCTACTTTTTTTAGTAGCACATCATTTCTTGGATAGCCAGTTATCTTAATACGATCAGCATCAACATTAAAAGCGCTTTTATATAATTTACTATCTTCATCAGAAGCAGCTAAAACTAAATCTAAATGGTCGCTAATGTAAGGAAAGAGTTTATTCCATATTTGAATAACACCTTTCGGGGTTGAATTCTCGTCATCGTAGCCGATTTTTTTTATTGGTATTCCGTGCCATGTTTGAACTCGTTTTACTCGACCAGCAATTAAATATGATAAATACTCATTATCTACAGAGTGAGTAAACACTACTACTCCAGCATGTAACTGACAGCATAAACCCTTTATGCTATATGCGTAAATAACATCAACCCCCTGACTAAGCAATTCAAAATATTTTTCTCTGTTTTTAACAAGAAAGAAAGCTTTAATATTAGGGGGGCTTTCATTTTTTAGCTCATTAAAAATATACTTTGGATTATCCATGAAGTCGTTACCCCCCCAGCAGCTAAATAGCCACAATGAGGGATTTCTTGGCACCAAAGAAGCCATAAGGTACGCTATATTTAAAAAAAGTTTTGGGAAGTGCTTTAAAACTTTTTTAAATTCAATTCTATTGCCCCGGCAAAATAACCTGATCATGCAACTATTTTCCTAACACTTCTAAATTTAACTTTGTCAAGCTTTGTGCACTCTAGATATACGCCCAAAACCATTCCAAGAATTTTCCAATATCGGCTTAAGACTTGCTATTTCAACCAGGTTATTGTTGGCTCTTTCAGGGACGTGCATTTTATTTTGCAAATTTAGCAAACTCATTAAGTTTGGCACGTATTCACGTACGCGTTCTCGTACTTGTGTTATTGCGTTTAATTCATCAAAACATCTTACCAAGTTAACTAAACTAGCCTTACCGGTCAACGCATGGGCTAGCTGTGCAAATCGACCATCTTCGGCTTGAATGTTGTGTCGCAAAACTGCTGGCATAGTGAAAGCACAGGCAAGGCCATGAGGAACCCCAAAATGGGTAGTAATTGGATAAGATATAGAGTGGCAAATTGCGGTCCGCGTATGGCTAATAGCCAATCCTGCCAACATGCTAGCCTCAGCCATTTGATCTCGAGCCTTAAAGTTATGCTGATCACTAACAAGCTTTGATAAGGAGGTGAATCCTAGTTGAAGTGCTCGAGTTGCATAACCCATAGTTATTAGGTTGGCATTTTTGTTCCAGATTGACTCCGCAGCTTGATTGATAGCATCCAAACCAGTTGAAATTGTTATTGCAATCGGAACAGTATCACTTAGCTCCGAATCAACATAAGCTGCATAGGGGAAAATTCCATCGCTAGCTAACGAAAACTTTTTCATTTCTACATGGTCCCATACCGTTGCAAACGGAGTTGTTTCGCTTCCGGTACCAGCAGTTGTAGGCACAGCATAAAGTGGTTTTGGTTTCACCCCAGAATGTAATTGCGAATTTTCTAATAGTTTTGACAGGGAATATGGGCGACAGTCTTCTGATAATGCGAAGTTAATTACCTTTCCAGCATCAATGGCACTTCCGCCACCAAAAGCCAGGACAGCGTCAAATGGTGGTTGCTGTTTTTGTTTTTCAATATTAGCCTGCAAGTCAATCAAAGATGGGTTTTCAGTTACGTTATCAATCCATTGAACTCGTGATTTTTTCACTAACACGCTGAGATTATGATCATCTAGTAATTGGGTTCGCCCCCTTTTTGTTGTCACAATCAATAAGTCTTTGCCAAATAATTCTTGGGTTAGCTTTTCACGACAATTGCGGCCAATAGTTAGGCGAACTGGATTGTAAAACTCCCAAATTTTTTTGGTACTAATTGTCACTTAGCCAGCCAATTCATAAACGCTTGCTTATTTTCAAGGGGTGTACTCGTAGGTCGGCCAAGATCAGAACGAGAACTACTTGTGATCTTAACTTCTATCATAACAGGGCCAACCTGCTTACTTCCTAGTCGAAACCAAGCGTTACGCAACTCATTTATATTGGTCACAACTGCATAATCACGATAACCGCTAGCAAGTGCAATAGCTCCAAAATCAGTTCGATTACCAACAGTTGGTTGCCCACCAACCGATTCATGAGCCCCATTATTAATCAGAATATGAATAAAATTGCGAGGCTCCAAACTACCAATAATCGGTAACGCTCCCATGTGCATCAAAACGGAACCGTCTCCATCAATGCACACAACAGATTTATTAGGCTGCCCGATTGCTACACCAAGCGCAATAGAAGCAGTGTGCCCCATGCCACCCACCGTCAGAAAGTCGCGCTGCGTCTCACCTCGAGCAACACGTAACTCAAACAATTCTCGGGATGTTAAGCCAGTTGTTGAAATTATTGCAGACCCCTCTGATAACCTTAATAATTCAGCTAGCGCATCTTCCCGCTTTAAAGTAGCAGCGGCTAGGGATTTTCGCTGACTTTTATATGGCGCAAAAGTACCCTTTTTAACAAGCAAGGCAATTGGTGCCGCAGCCCAATTTAGCTGTTGCCGTACCCAAGTTGCCAAAGTATTCATATCACTTGCATCGTCTACAACCTGATACGGGATTTCAAGAAGCGATAGTTGCTCTGGTGTAATTCGCCCTTGCTTTATATGCTGAGGTTCATCTTTAACGCCAGGTTCACCACGCCAACCAATGATCAAAAGCATTGGGATTTTATAGACCTCGGAATCCGCAATCGAAGTAAGAGGGTTAATTGCATTACCCATCCCTGAATTTTGAAGATACACAGCAACACTTTTGCCAGTAGCCATAAAGTAACCAGATGCGAGCGCCACTGCGTTGCCCTCATTTGCAGTTATCACATGCTTTTTTAATTGACTGTTGTCGTCAATGTAGGCGCATAAATCTTTTAGCAAAGAATCTGGAACACCTGCAAAAAAATCAATTTCGACAGCGGCAAGGCTATCAACGAACTGTTTTGGATGAATCATAATTTATTAATAAATTAATAATGCTTTGGAATTAAAACTCTCTAAGTCTGCACTGATAAACAGCCCTAGTTTTCACAAATAGTACTGCAATTTTGCAAATCCTCAGACATGCCCAATAATTCTTAAAAAAACTTCGTCATTAAAACGAACAGTTAGAGTTTATCCAAAATTCTTAGAAAAAGTGCTCAATTTGAACCATGAATGATGTTTGTAGATTTTTCAAATCGGCGGTATCTAGCGTTAAATGAATTTAGCAATTCTAGTTATTTTTCACTGCCAAGATGCTTATCCCCTTGGGTTGAGCTAAAATTCAGATAATTCACCGATACTAAATTAGTATTTTTGAAACATTTGAATAAAGGCGCATGATTCGAATACAGAAATTTAGCTAAAAAATATATTAGCTTATAGTTTGCAAAAAGTATGAAAAGTTATGCTCATTTTAATTTCCAGAATATCAAAATAAAGTTCAGCATTGATTCATTAAAGCTTTGTCACCTAGATCCCGGAATTAATTCCAGGATCTCGCTTAAAGGCATCATCCTGGCTTCACATTCTGCCGAGCGATGATGAAGTAAAATAGATTTGGCAGTATTCATCATCGCTGGATATGCGCTACGAAGCATCTGATTGGCATAAATCACAATATTCACACCATGCTTACGTAATTCTTCTTCGGTAACTTGGCTGTAACTAGAGGGAACTGCAACAAGTGTTCTGCGATTTACAAGTTCGTTATATCGATTACAAAATTCAAAGATTTCATCGGGTGTCTTTTGACGGCTATGAATCATAATCCCGTCAGCACCGGCTTCTAAGTAGGCTTTTGCCCGCTCAAAAGCATCATCAATACCCTTCTCGAGAATCAGACTCTCGATACGAGCAATAATCATAAAGTCATCAGTCGCCTGCGCTTTTTTTCCTTGGCGTATCTTGTAGCAAAAGTTTTCGATTGAGTCTTGTGTTTGTAGAACGTCGTTACCAAATAATGAATTCTTCTTAAGCCCAGTTTTATCTTCAATAATTACAGCAGATACACCCAAACGCTCGAGAGTCCGCACAGTGAATTGAAAGTGCTCTGTTTGGCCTCCGGTATCACCGTCGTAGATAATCGGCTTAGTCGTAACTTCTAATACTTCATTTAAGGTCGTCACTCGAGCAGAAAAATCCACTGCTTCAATATCAGGTTTACCCTTTGATGTGGCATCCGTAAGAGAACTTCCCCACATCCCATCGAACTCGCGACGGCCATCAGCAGTATCAACATGTGCATGTTCAATTATCAGGCCGCACAAAGCATTATGAATATCTAAAAAACGAACAATGTCCTTAGCTTTAAGCATTCTACGAAGCGACTTTAATCGTATTTGAGGAGTGGTACCAACCTCTTTTATGGCGCTTTTCAATTGGCTTGATGAAATTCCCTTAGTGTAAGGCACTTCAATTAATTCACCACCCCACTCAGCTAGCACATCAATCACCCTTTGTCGCGTTTGGCGCTGGACACCATCACGCCAATCATCTCCATGGACGACGAAATTTGGCTTGAACTTACGAAGATTAGGGACATAATCAAGCGTCGATTGTTCTACCACCCGTGCAACGCCCTTAATACTCTCAATTACTTGTTTACGCATATCAAACTCCATGTGTGGCATGCGCTTGTAACTTGCAATAGCAGAATCTGTTAATAAACCAACAATTACCTCACCATATTTCGAAGCAGTTTTCAAAACATTTAAATGGCCAGGATGAATCAAATCTGCACTCATGCCAACATAAACGGTTTTATGCACCACAAAATTCCCTATAAATATCTTAACAACTTACATAATTGAACATTAAACAGCTAATGCCAACAGGATTAGCATAACCTACCTTTGGAAACTAGAAGATGTGATTCACATACATTACTTACTTATTGATCTCTTCTGGATTTCATAACATCGAATGCTTTAGGTATACATTTCAAATATAACATTATTACCTTGTGAAGATTAGAAATTAACGAGAAAACAATAATTGACAAAGCTCTAAGTCGCGACACCCTAGAATCCAATCCAAGAAAATCTTCAATTACCCTTCGTTGATTTTCTGTTACGCTGTCATGACGATGTGACAGCAAATCTTTAAGGTATTCGAAACGCTCAAAATCATAATCATCACAATAATCTCGAAGACTAGTAATGCCATCAGCGACTGCATCAGATCCTTTAACAATATATTTTGGGTATTCACCAAATAAAAAAAATGGAATCCCCGCTTCAATAATATAGTACGTATGGGACCCAATGTTAGGAGACGTGGTGTAACGAAATTGATGTATGAGTGAGTAAAACCTATCAACAAAGATTCTCGCCGATGTAGAACCTGCCGTGACTATCGGAAAACCATACTTTCTGATTTTTTTGTGCAATCCCTTTTCAATATCATGAAAAGACATACATATTGTTATCGGTTGGTATTTTTCAGGTAATTCTGCAAGCGCACACATGTACCCATCAAGATCTTCATATACTGGATTTGTAGTCGCATTTGAGTGGGCATAAAAAGCAAGCGTGCCAGCCGGCTGGCATTTGAAATTGCCAAAATATTTTTTGCGGTAATAAACCCATGGATGAGGAACATGAAAGGCATTTTTCTTATGCTCCACTTTCATTTTGGCTGCCTTCCTTTTATTCCACGTGAAAAATGTACTGTATGGCGATCGAACCTCATTAGGCCAACACCTAGATTCCACATGAACGCCATGATCCGATGAAAAACACAATGGCAAAAAAGTTGGATACCTAGCCCATATGCGAAATGTTTTTCCAAAACTACTGTTTTCAGATTCCCAAGCTGCCCATGGAATCAGTCCGCGCTCTGATAAAGAATGCCGGCTCAGTTGTTCCAGCTTTTCATCAGAAAAGCCATCTGCAGGTGCTTCATAGCCGGGACTAGGTCGCTTCATCCGGAGAAAACCCCTTACCAATTGTGATGTATTTAGAATCGCGGTCGTACTCAAGGCAAGAGTTTGAGTGAAATTTTTTTTGCTTTAGCTGAACCATTACAGCCTCTTGAGCGCTCTCCCCCTGCATTCGACTCCAACCATTAAATTGCCATTTTCCAACCTCCCTCTGACTCCAGAACATCGGATTTCGAAAGCGATTCATCAAGAATTGCAGTGATGCTGGAGTAACTCCTAACCAATTACAAAACTGATTTTGATATTCAAAATTTACTAGCTCATGCTTATAAACAAGCGCTAAACCTTCATCTCGCGTTAAGCGTCCATGCCTTATTTCACGGGTAGCGTGATCCGTTACCTTAGAAAATCCATGCTTATATAGCTTTAGCTGATCGTGAAGATTCATATAATTAAAACAATCAACGTAATCGTAGCAATCAAATGTGCGACCAAATTCTGCAGTTTTATAATCATATCTCTTGATCATCTGCTCGTGCTGCGCTTTTGGATCCCAGCGAACATAATTTCCCAAGTAAATGCCTCGTACTCCAACGGCATTTAATTGACAGTCGTCTGGATAGCGATATTGCCAGATGTCACTTTCATTGAGAGTGTCAAAGATGGACAGTAGGTCGTCAGCCTCGTGATTCATCAGATCATGGTCTTTTCTATAACGCCGAGTCATTTCGACCTCGTGCTCGTGAGAAAACATCCCAACTTGCTCAAGTCCTTGATGGGCACCCCAAATAATTAAGGGAACTTTATAACGCACTGCTGTCTGAACAGGAAATACTGTTTGTCCAGCAAGAATTGGCCAATAGATACTTCCAAATTCTCTTAGAGTGCTTCGCGTAATCTTCTTGACTGATAACGGATTGACATTCTGGTACAAAATGTCGCAATTAAAGCGGATACGTAAGTTAGCTAAATTACGTATCCCGAGTGGCGTATTAAAATACTTGTTATAGGTAACAAGGAGCGGGTTCAAGCCCAAACGCTCCTTTACCAAATAGACGATATAGTAGGAATCCTGAGAACCGGTAACCGGAACAATGCAATCATAATTCTTTCCGTCAATACTTCGATAAGACTTGACCAAGGACTCCAGCATCGACCAACGCTTACCCCAATCCATGGTGTCTTTCTCTTCATGAACTCTGCAACCAGAACAAATCCCCTGCTCATCGAGGGTCAACCCCAATGGATGAGCAGTTGTGTAAAGACAACGCTTACAAAATTTGATATCAGCAGACATTGGCGACAGATGAATACTTTGATTCATACGTAGAGGAGCGAAGCGGCATGGCTGCCAAATTTTCCTTGAATTTTTGAATTGCATGTTCTCGATAACTCAAGAAATTCCCTACAGCAATAGCTACAACATTCTGGAGTAGCAGTAATTCAGCCATCTGACTCGAATTACTAATACCCCCAAAAACAATCAAAGGCACGCCACTCAATGGGAAATCTCTTGCCAAACGTTGCTCAAAACTGCCTAAGCGACCCTCATGCCTCCAATCAATAAGCAGCAATTCAGAGACTGTTCCTGCCTGCGCAAGCTCTAGTACTTCAGCGGAGATTGGATTAGAATTGCCACTACAATAATCAAGCCATTCAAGACGATCTTCACGCCACGAAAGCGGCAGCGCGGCAATGATCGCTTGTGCACCAAGCAGCTCTGAAAGCCCAAAGACTGCGGCTATGTTTCCATGCAATACTGCATCCACGACAACACGATCAGCTCCAGCTTGAATCACTCGCACACCATCTTCAACCGTATGTATTCCACCGCCGTAAATCAATGGGGTTTGTAGACCAAGTCGCGCAACACGTTCCAACAAGTCAAAATCAGGAGACCACCCATTTACAGAGCGGTCGATTACTTGGACTAGGATCTCATCTGCCCCCCAACGATCCAGGTTTTCAATTACACACTCCGGCCTACCAAGAGGGAGATACCGCTTGTATCCCATCGATTGAACAGCCCATCCATCCTTGACGGTGACCACTCCCACTAAGCGTTTTTTAAGCATGACAAAGCCCTGCTATTAGATTTTTCAGAATTACCCTGCCAGCTAACTGACTCTTCTCAGGATGAAACTGCAAACCCACCACGCTGCCTCGGCGAATAACTGAAGTAAGGGGATTCGGATTGTAGGATATAGCAACCTGATATTCCGATGGCCCGCGATAGCTGAAAGAATGATTAAAATAAAAATTTTGCCCATTACTTTTGGCAAGAAAGTCATCGCACTTAACACACTCAATGGTGTTCCAACCAATGTGCCATTTCGAACACTCCAGAGGGAAAATCTCCCCGGGCACAATATCAAGGCCAACTGTATAGTGATGTTCATGAGACGCACTGGCGAGAAGTTGCATGCCCAGACAAATTCCGATGATAGGGCGCTGTTCACGCGCCTGGACCTGGAGGTACTTGACCAATCCTCTATCATGTAATGCCTTCATAGCGCTGGGATAAGCACCCACCCCCGGAAGCAACAAGACATCGACGTCATTCAGGACGCTAACGTCTGCACTAATCCGAACCCTGAATCCAATGTCAAGAAGTGAGTGTGTTACCGAGGCATGGTTACCCATACCGTAATCCACTATTCCGACCGTGTGCGTGCTCATAACCCCACTCCAACCTTGAACTTCCGGCGAATAGCACCAGTAGAATCTATTTCAAAAAGATCACGATTCATCGCACCGTGCACATGGGACCAGAATTCTTGTCGAGTAATGTTTATAAAATCACAAAAACTATTGATATATTTTTCTGAGCACTGGCCATCGTACTGCTCCACCAGAGCAATCGCAGTTGATCTATCGATCTTACTCGCTCTCAATTCTTCATTGACATATTCTGTGACCTTCCCGAAACCGAACTTCAGATATTTAACCATCTGATTCATGTTGTGCCAGTCCTCATCCAAGTTGCTTAAACCATATAAATCGCCAGTTTCCTCTGGAGTTTCAGTACGTATGTTAAGACCCACGGGACAGGCATATGCTCCGTTTTGTAATAAGCTCCAGTCGCCAAGAAACCACCCTAAAAAAATAATTTTAATATTGGACTCTTCAAAGACTTGGGAATTTGGATAGATGTAAGGCAATATTTTGCTTTGCTTGAATCCCGATTCAAGCATCCAAGAATGCCCCGTGCTCAATGTGTTTGAATGGCGCAAATTATTGCCATCGTAACCATTGCGTCCCATTGTCTTCAAATCGCCAATCTGAAGTGCCGGGTTCTCACCCCAAAAAATAAGGGGTATTTGATATCTTATGGCAAGCTGCGGGACTGAACTAAACAGTGCCAGTTCAGTGGAGCGCGCCCAATTGGTGAACTTAAAAAAACTGTCCCTCATTAATTGGCGCCATGTTTCAGGGGCGGGCGATGAGAGCACAACATCGAATCCCATTTCAATTAAATTCGAGATATTGTCTACTCCCAACTGGGATACCTGCTGTGGCGGATGACTCAGGCTCACTAAGAGCGGTTTAAGCCCTAGTTTGTCTCTAACCCACAGTGCCTGCCGCGTGCTGTCCTTACCCCCGCTTACTCCAATAATGCAATCAAAATATTGGCCGGGGGCCCTTTTGATAGTCTTAATTAAATCCAGCAGAATCTCATAGCGCTCTTGCCAGTCAATCGCTTTAGACTGCTCGTAATAATTGCAAGCAGGGCAAAGTCCGTTTTGCATAAATACCGTATTGGGCCTAGTGTCTGGCTGTAAACAAAGACTACAATATTTCATCTAACCGTACCCAACTCGTGAGCGTTAATCAATCCAAAGGATGATGCTACTACAGCATGGGTTGAACGCAGCAAAGGAACATCTCCCAACACCGGATAAACCAGACCCACAGCAGGGGAGTAATAACCTAAGGCATGTTCGACGAGCGTAGAATGAGTCAAGGGACAGCGCCATTGAATATCCGGACTTTCGGGCAAAATCCAAGACGACTTCTCAATGAGCACCAAACCACTAGGGTTCAAAGGATTGCTGGAATAATCGAGTTGCCGATAGTCGCGTACCTTGCCCCCAAGACTCTCCGCCGTTTCCTTAAGGCCACGAACATATCCATGCTCCCTCATTCTCGCTTGAGCATCTGAGTCAGCTAACTCATACAAGGGTTCAATTAGGACCACGGCCCGGCGTGCAACGCGCATCAACTCCTTAATCGCGGCTTCTTCACGCCCTCCATTTGGCTCAAGCGAGTGCGAGGTATACACCACATCAATACTTGAATCTTCCAAAGGAATCTCAAAAATATCTGCAACGAATAAGTTGGCAGAAACAGTATTCTCTGCCAACCAGGACAATCCGTGAGCGCAACGTGACCAGCTAATATCCAAACCTAGTGACTGCTTGGGGGTATTTTCCAAATGATTTAGCACGCCAGCAAGCGTAGTAGCCTCGCCACAACCCACTTCAAGCACTGAGCATTCATTGGTAATATATGGAGTCAATATACTCGCCAATTGTTCGCACCAACGCGCTCTCCCTTCTGGATCAGCTCTAGCCCCAGCAATATAAGAGCCGGCCTGCAGATCGTATGCAATCAGCGTAGAAATTGGTGAATTATCAAGGGCACTCAAGGTTTGCCGCGCATATTTCATTACATTCTCGCCTCTACCATAGGCGGAACGCATTCCAATTATCAAACCACCAAGTTCCGTTACGTCGCTTTGCAATAGCCCCTCAGGAACAAGGTTCATAATATTCTCAGATATATTATTTGATGACATACATGCTAAACCAATTAATACAAAAGCTGCTTAATTATTTCCCCACAAACAGAGCATTGGGTTGTGCCACTTAAAAACAATGCTCGATAGAGATTGAATCCTTCTTTCTCAGCGTTGAAAAAAACATGAATCCTGGATACCTAGACCAAATAGTTAAATATCCAAACCCATCATTAAGGAAAGTTGAAACTTCACTTCCGAATAGGTTCATCAGATTTATTTCATTTTTAATTTTTAATTCCCTGAATTTTAGTTTAACTGTTAACGGAAGAGTGGAATTATCAGAATATAAATTGAATACAAAATCTGACTCATCGCTGCACCCTTTATATATATCGATTAAGTCAACCCAGGTGACAATAGAATTAAACTTATTAGAAACCAAGAGCCAACTAAAATGTTTGGGAGGAATTTCGTGATGCGCTACTCCCAACGAACATTCAGCAGGAATAACTTCAGGACTGCTGTTTAATCTCAGACCATTCACTATGCGAGTTGGCAAAATGGCATCCTCACTAAAAATGACAAGCCTTTTTTCAAGCGCATCCATATATTTTTTCTGAAAAATCTGACCAATCTCAAGAATGACAGTTTCTTCTGAGTCTTTGAGAGTATATTTCTTTGGTAATCTATCAGGGTAAATAACAATTTCCGACTGTATTTGAGGGGGCGTTAATTTTGGCAAGTAGAAATATGCATTAGTATCCCCGGAATCAATTAAGTCAGTGTCGTGCAATGAATAATCAAAATTGGAATGCGTCACCTGAACTTGAGTCCATTGCTTGTTCCGAACGCCACAGAGCATCCTAGTAAATCCAGCGCCAAGATGAAAGCTTAGTCGGGCATTACCAGGTTGCGCCCCCAACAAGTCTGATAAGTTAGGGAAGTAATCGATCGGTTCTAAAACTATGGTTTGAAAAGGCTCCAATCGACCAAGTTTTATTTCTGTAGATAACTCCAATCCGTTATGCATTCGGACACTAAGAATAGCGATCTGCTCTTCGACAGCGTAGGATCCGTTGTGTATAACACAAAAGGAAACGAGGTCATGCGTATCTCTCAAAGTCCAACAACTTTCCCTTCCAATATCGATCATACGGTTTTCCTCCACCTCCTGTTGAGAATATGATCGGGCGTACGAGTGCACCATTGAAATAGAGTCTTTAGCCTCATAAACAGCCATTGCTGCCGCGTAAGGTATGCGTAGATTTTTATTGCTGAACGCTTCGATTTCTACGGTTCCAGTGAAATTATCAGGTGGCACAAAGTTTTTCACCATTCCCTTTTCGAAACAAACCAAATCACGAGACACTAGATTCCCTTTCATATCTCGTAAATTAAGAACTACAGAAACCTGAATATCATTCTTATAAAGCCAATAATTTGTTAAGCAGATCGTAGTTTTCAGGTCCTTTGTATTAACAGCCCAAAAAATTGCAGATGAACGAAAAACTAATCCAAAATTCGCAGCATAATTTTCTCGCAACGAAATAAAAACTTTTGTAGCCTTTTCTTTTTTTTCGATTTCTTGAGATTTCATATTCATAGCCCTTCATAAAACTCTAAAAAATTTCTTGAGGTTGTGAATCAGTTAATTTTTTTGCAAGACCACCCTTAGGTGATTACCTAGGTTTGTATAATCTAAAAAAGTTTGTACGAGATTCGAGTTTTGCTCAAGAAAAAGTGCAAACTCCTGACTCTCATGATCTCGCTGATATGCAAAAATATCGCCTACATCAAGTCCTGCTGTATCACAATCTAGAATAGTAAATTTATTCCCCGCAAGATGAACGAATGATTTAGCATTTAAATAATGCAAGTGCAATGGCGGGGTAACCAAATTGCTTTTCTCCTTCATGTACAGAAAGGCAGCCGAATCTTTATTGGGCGTAAAGATCATAAAAATGCCATTTTCCTTCAAAAGATTGTACGCAGACTGTAATAACAAATTTGGATTCGGAACATGCTCAATCACATCGAACGCAGTAATCACATCGAAGGAAGCTAATTCAAAATCCTCCAACTGAGAGGCAATATGAATTCCTAACTTATTTGAGGTGAATTGCGCAAGATTAACTGTAGGCTCAAAGCCACACACCTCAAAAACATCTTTTGCAGATTCCAAAAACCAACCAGTCCCACATCCAATATCCAGGAGCCTTCCAGAACGCTTGTACTTTTGGGCTAATCTCACTCGTTCCATGCCAAACCGTTTGATTCTATATTCTCTATTGTTATCGTAACCTTCAATGCTGGAGAGGAAGTGTTCGGCAGTATTGTATGCATCATTAAAATTTTTCGGTTGTCTCGTGGCAAATCCACTGGTACATTCATTACAAATCACAAGCTTATTTCCATGCTTCGAGAGCCAATTTTTGTAATTAGATGAACCGCAGATTGGGCAGATTTCAACTTCAATCCATCCGGCACCGTTTTCGACATTTTGATTGATTTGAGCCATACTTTGGTTAACCGATTCATGAAAACCGATTGGACGCATTTCTTGCAGGTTAATATCTTGAGAGATTTGAAATTTCTTCATAATTTTTTGTTACTAAAATCGAAAGTTACATTCTGAATATCCTCGGAAATCTGAGATTTCCTAATGGAACTTAGTTGGAGACATTACTGGTAAATTTTTACCCGATAGAAGAAGCGTCCTAAAGAATATTGTAGTACTTCCTCCGGGCCTCGATGTTTTTTGTTAACAGCTCAGATACTATTAATCCGTTAGGATTGAAGTACTGGTCTCAGTAACTACTTTTGAAAGATTCTATCGAAGCTTGATTGGTTGGGTTTCCCGGGCCAAGACCAGTGTTACTCGATAATTAAATACTCATCTAAATAAGTCCCAACCCAGAGGCGTTCCGCGCTCAACATCACGACTTACAGTTTTTCCTAGTACTTGCTCCAAATATTTTGTTGGTAACCCTAATCCTGGGCGAATGGCACGCACATTCTCGCACGTTAATACATCTCCAGCTTTCAATGCTTGCACGACATATAGTGAACGGCGAAACTGGATTGATTTTTTCTCGGCCGCTGTGGGACCATAACTCACTTGCCCTAAGGCTTGCCATGCACGTTCGGCTTCGAGCACTAGTTGCGCCATCTCGGCTGGCTCCATGGAGAAGGCGCTATCCACTCCGCCATCAGCACGGTTAAGCGTGAAATGTTTTTCAATAACGCTAGCCCCTAATGCCACACTGGCAACTGATACACCAACACCCATGGTGTGATCTGACACTCCAACTTCGCAATCGAAGAGCTCCCGCAGATGGGGAATTGTAAGAATATTGGTGTTATTGGCTGTGGCAGGATAGGTACTAGTGCACTTGAGTAGAATCAAATCCTTGCACCCACCCTTCCGAGCAGCACGAACACTCTCATCTAATTCCGCCACAGTTGCCATACCCGTAGAAATAATAAGTGGCTTTCCAGTGGCGGCAACTCGGCGGATAAGCGGCAGGTCAGTATTTTCGAACGAAGCGATTTTGTAGCATGGAACATCAAGACTCTCAAGAAAATCTACTGCAGTGTCATCAAAGGGTGTGCTAAATGGAATGATGCCAAGTTCGCGTGCGCGAACAAATATAGGTTTGTGCCATTCCCAAGGGGTGTGGGCATCACCATACAGCTTATATAGGGAGGTGCCTACCCACAGGCTACTTGGATCGCTGATATTAAATTCACGCTCATTCAGATCCAGCGTCATTGTGTCGGGCGTGTAAGTTTGTATCTTCAGAGCATGCGCACCGCTTTTCGCTGCTGCCTCGACGATTTCCAGAGCGCGGTCAAGCGACTGATTATGATTTCCAGACATCTCGGCAATAATAAAGGGTGAAAATTGGGGGCCAATCTTGCGTCCCGAAATACTTATTTCATTCGTCATCAAATTTCTCCAACTTTAATGCAAACCGCTGCCCTCGGTACTCAAAGAATGCAGGAAAGCGATGGGGGTCACAGACGCGAATCAAGTCAAACTGACTCGCAATGGATTGATAGGGGTCGATGCGGCTATCTTGCGGTGTGCGCTGCCTGAAATAAGTGGGCACCACATCGGTAAATTGCTCATTAGGCTGTATCTGACCGTAAGACGCTAGAGCAAAGTCCATCAGTTGAATCTCAGCCGTGAAGAGTTGATGGTTGATCTCATCCCATAACGCCGTAGGTGATATAGGAATATGCACTTTTTGCCAAACTCTACCACTGTCCACCTTATCTTTAGCTTCCAGCAGTGACAGGGTGATGTGAGACGCTCCAGCTACGAGCTCCCAAATATGCGGACTCCAGCCGCGGCCTCGAGGTAAATCGCTAGCATGCAATACTAAACAGACACCGTAAAGTGCCTGATCGTTTGATGAAATGATCTCACTACAGGAAACCAAAAAAAGAATGTCTCCGCCAGTAAGATCATTTTTCTTGCGCACCACCTCGATGTCATGATCCTGACCATGGCGCTTGACCCAGGCAGAAAGATAAGGATTCACCGGGTGAAACGGGTTACTACAGATGATAGAAACCTTCAAACTTCTAGCCCCTCCTGAAGATAACGTACGACACGTTCGCTGCCCAGCCCGTCGACCAGCATGGATGCAGCAGTGGACATACCAAGCAACCGCATTGGATCATCCATCAACTGATCCATCACCATCCCCATAGTCGAAGTCATGTCTGTGCGCTCCATAAAAAGGGCTGCACCGGCTTTGTTTAGGGCATTTGCTATAGAGTACTGGTTGTCAGCAAGTATAAACTGTAGAGTCGGCAACCCCAAGCAACAGCGTTCCCAGGCGGAGGTTCCGGCAGCACCAATTGCCAAGTCTGCATTACACATCAAGTCGGCCATACTTAGAGCATTCATCAGAACTTCAGTGGGGAATGGTAGATGTCGTGCCTGTTGAATGACATGGTCGCGCCAGGGGGCGCTGGGCCCCATAACTACTGTGAATTCAAGGTTATTGACTGATTGGCGCCATGCCTGTATCGCCTCAAGCACTGCGCCAGTCGCGTTGTGAAGATCCACGCCGCCCATAGTAATCAGGATCCGACGAAGCTCACCTTGGTTGCGGCGAGACAAACTCTTAGCCCTTAAAGCGGCGAACTCGGGTCGAAGCAGGGCATGGCGTGGGCCCAGTAATAATTTACATGATGCGGACACCCGGGCTAAGTAATTATCTTTGGTCTTACCAAGGTTCTGATCCAATAAAACATCGCAATCGTGGCTACGATCTGCAAGGTCGTCGATGACCATAATTTTTTTGGCTACATCCCGCATTGCGCTTTCCCAGCGAGCATCGAGAGCGTAATGGTCTACCACCAACAAATCATTTGCCATCCCACCTGCAATGACTTTTGTCTGGGCAGCATCTGTACTCCAATCGCATCCTAACCAAGCCTCATGCGCAAGGTCCACAACTTCAGCCTCAACCCCAGCGATTTGCTTATCCATCGAGATCGGCAGGGCAGCTACTTCAAATCCCTGCTGTCGAATGAACTCAATCAAATTACCAGGGTGTTCTCGACAAGCGAAATGACACTTGGCCCCAGTTTTTGCCATTTCCTTAGCAAGCACCAGACAACGCATCACATGACCGGTGCCAATCATCAAAGATGCGTCTACACGAAAAAGAATTTTCATTTGTTGCATGAGCAGATATCTACTCCCCACGCCTAATCAGAAAGCATGCTTTGGCCATTTCGAAGTCTTCTGCATCATCAATATCCATCGCAGAAATCCAACTGAGTTCATGGAATGTGTGATTAGAAACATAAAATGTTCTTGAAGACTTAAGTGAGGGAGCGTTTGTAATCCATAATGCCCCGCTTGGACAATAAAGCGTTGGCAAATCTTGAGAGCGTGCAATCCTTGCTTCAGGAAATATATATTCAGGAATGCTTTGTTGATGAAGCTTTGCTGCCCACCAAGGATTCATCCAGCCATAACGAAAGCTAGAAATCTGTGAGTCAACACGCTTACAAATAAAATTTAGTACCGATGATGTTATGTCAGCAGCGTCTCGAAGTGGACAATTCGCCATTAACTGCGAAACCAAATCAAACCGCTCATCCCAGTATTGTTCAGCTTGACAGAGGGCCGCAAGGGTTGCCTCGCTCGAAGGTGTTATATCATCAGCTGCTCTATCGCGTAAAAAAGGCACCTCTGCACCAAAACTTCGAGCAATACTCGCGATTTCTTGATCATCTGTTGAAACAAGAACCCTGTCATACTGAGCAGACTGAAGTGCAGCCTCAATTGTCCATGCTATCAAAGGTTTACCATGAAAATCGAGAATGTTTTTTCTGGGTAAACGCTTTGAGCCACCACGCGCCAAAATGATTGCTATGTGTTTCATTACCAGATACACCATCCACCATCAACAGCCAGAATATGTCCGGTGATGCCTGAACTTTTATCTGATAAAAGCATTTCTACCGGGCCCACCACCTCGTCGTTCCGCAACATTCGACCCATTGGGCAAAGCTGTGCATAGCGTTTTTTGAACGCATCATCAACACGGCCCTCAACTCCACCAAACGCAACACAGTTCACCTGGATGTCTTTGCAAGCCAGACGAACTGCCAACTCCTTTGTTAAATGCGCAAGCGCCGCTTTTGCTACGCTATATTGCAGCGGGGATTGCTGGACCGGATCAGTATACAGATGTGGGTTCGCGGCAACCGTTCCATACATCGAACCAATGTTGACGACTCTACATAATTGGCTGCCACCCTGCATCATCAATGCCATCGTTAGCTCATAAGGCACGATGACATCCAAAAGATATTCATTGACAAAATTCTCGCGACTCACCAAACCGTTCTTATCGATTTTTAGAAATCTGATGCTACGCGCATTATTTACTAGGCAATCTGGATAAAGGTCTTGGGCATTTAGCTGATCAATGAGCGCTGGTATTGCTGCAGGCTCGGTAAGGTCCACCTTAATTCTTACCAACTTATTACCAGCGTTTGGATAGTCTATACTAAGTCTCTGCAGAGATTCGTCAGCTCGGTAAGTAACAATCACACGGTCACCAGCCGTCAAAAAGTGGCTGACAAGTGCTTGTCCAATTTTTCCAGTTCCACCAGTGATGAGTATTGTTCTTGGCTTCAAATTGCTCTCCCGGCTTCTATAATACCTACAACTTCGAGCATAAAGTCTGGATGTATGCGTTCATCGCGATAAATGATTCCCTGTACAAACTCGAACAGAGCTCCCCTGAACGCAGGAAAGGTGTCTTGGTAGATTAGGTCTTTCCAGCCTGTCTCGCCAATCACTCGCAATGCTAACGGCGCTTGAGATGAACCTAGCGTACTTACCAGCGCTTGGAAATCGCCACTGTATGCAACAGCTACGGTCGTAGCGTCACCTTCGCGCCAAACCGCAGTCCTTTCTACAATACCTCTCTCACTTGCAAGCAACAACATAGGCTCGATGACATGCACCGCATATTTATCCCAGTCTTTCGGAACAATCGCATGTATATGGCGCAGACGACCAATTTGGGATTTTTCGGCATCAGACAACTGGAATTCCTTCGCGTAACGCAATGCGGAGCAGGAAAAGAGTTGGCCTGGGTGCTGTTGGAGATCGAGTAACCGCCTTGCTTCATAGACTGTTAATGCAAGCGGCTTGTCGACAAAGACTGGAATGCCCGCCTCGAGAAATGGTGCAGCAAATTCATAGTGTGTTTCTGCATCGTCACGCGCCAGCAAAACCCCATCTACCTCGCCGATCATATCTATGTAGTGATCGACAACATTGCCAATCAGTGTAGCTTTTGCAATGTGAGAGGCAATCGCCTTCTCTTGCGCCCACACTTGCGTTACTTTTGCTTCAGCTATTGCGTCTTTTGGAAACTGCTGCTTTTCGAGATAGCGTGGAATCACTGGAAAACCACAGTTCTCCATCTCGACTGGATCATACCCATTGAAAATGGCCGACCAAGAATATGGATGTCCATTTCCGGGCGATAAACCGATGACACCAAGCTTTAGCGGGGTCACTTTATTTTCCACATTGATGGATTAACGAAAACAGGGTCGTTACACGCTAGCCCAGATGCGTCAAATTTTCTGTCAATTGCAAAGCTGTCAATACAAGTATTGAATTGGGACAAACTATCAAGCCCGACGAGTACGGTATCTACGTGTGGAATACTCTTTGCAAAAGCTATAGCTGCCTGGTGTGGGGTGAACCCTTGTTCCCTCGCGGCATCGCTCCAGCGAACTAGTAAGGGGTAGATTGGTTTAAAAAACGATGGCACATCATTTAGCGGCATAAGCAGTAAACCTTGAAGGAACACTGATCTGACATGTATTTCAGCTCCCCGACTCTTTAGCAATTCCAAGTGTCCGCTTTCCAGCATACGTTGATCAAATACGTTTAACGGTAATTGAACCAAATCCGGATTGAATACCTTTAATACAGAATCAACTTGACTGCTATCGTACACAGACACCCCAATCTTTTGGATCAATCCTTCTTTCTTTAAGTTAACCATCTGCGCTATAAGTTTCTCTCCATCAGAAATCAAGAGATTATCAGCATGATGAATCAGGAGTCCATAAATTTTTTTAACACTTAATAGCTTAAGAGATCGATAGAAAGTCTCGCTGAGTAGATCAAGTTCAGCAGTAGTTATACGTAGGCAGGAATAACTTGGTGTTTTTGTTATTACCTTGAAATCATCAAGATTGTTTTCACCCAAGACTGCTTCAGATTTTCCATACAATGAGGCAGTATCTAAAACTTCTATGCCGTATTTGCGCGCTTCAGTAAGCATCTTTATTACCGTATCTGGTGAGGTGATGCCATACTGGTTGGCGATACCATATGGCAGGCCCCATTGCACAGTACCTAAGCCAAGTTTTTTGATACCTGTCATGCTGCAAGCGCCCGGCGTAAAGACCGCACAACAAAATCTTGCTGCTTGAGCGTTAGACCTGCATACATGGGTATGCTAACAACCTCTGAGTAGTACTTTTCTGCCTCAGGGCAATATCCTGTCTCGAAACCCATCTTTTCGAAGTAAGGCTGGCGGTAGACAGGGATGTAATGGAGATTCACCCCGATATCTGCTGCATAAAATGCGTTGTAGATTTGGCGTTGTGACTTCTTTATTTCTGCTAACTTCAAACGAATAACATAAAGATGAAAGCTAGAATAACTATCCGAATGTTGCCAAGGAGCAACCACTGGCAAATCAGCAAGTAGCAAATCGTAGCGTTTGGCTATTTCATGTCGCTGTGTAACAAACAAATCAAGCCGTTGCATTTGACTGAGACCCAATGCTGCTTGCAGATCAGTCATTCGGTAGTTAAAACCCAAGTCGATCTGCTGGTAATTCCAAATTTCGTGCTCAGGACGAGTGGACATATCTTCTTTGGAACTGCTAATTCCATGACTTCTCAACAAGCGCATGCGCTTTGCCAACGCCGGATCATTGGTGACTGCCACTCCACCTTCGCCGGAAGTAATGATTTTAACTGGGTGGAAACTAAATACAGTGATATCACTGTAACGACTGCTACCAATTGGCTCGTTTTTGTATCTTCCGCCGATTGCGTGAGAGGCGTCTTCGATGATTTTGAAACCATACTGCTGACCAAGCGCATAAATGCCCGCCATGTCGCAAGGTTGACCAGAAAAATGGACGGGGATTATGACTTTGGGCAAGTTGCCTGTATTTTTCGCCAAAGCTAATTTCTCTGTCAGTCTTTCTAAGCTGAGGTTGTAGGTAAGCGGATCAATATCGACAAAATCAACCATTGCGCCGCAATACAGTGCGCAGTTTGCGCTAGCGACAAAAGTATTAGGAGATGTCCAAACTACATCGCCTTTGCCAACGCCGAGTGCTAGGCAAGCAATATGCAGAGCGCTGGTAGCGCTATTGACCGCCACTACATGCTGTGCACCACAGTAATCGCCAATAGCTTTTTCAAATGCAGGAACTACAGGGCCCTGCGTCAAAAAATCAGACCGCAATACATCAACAACAGCATCAATATCGGTTTGATTGATATTCTGGCGACCGTAGGGAATCATTGTCATTTAACTTTTTGGAGTATTAGTGAGTGGATTATGACTTATGTTGCGAGGCGGGCATCTGCTTGCCCACAATATCTTGATAAGTACCAATGCGCTTGATACCGCCATTGGCTAACTCAACAATTTGGGTGCAATTTTTCAACGTGGTTAGGCGGTGGGCGATGATCAGTACAGTAAGATCTTGACTAAGTTGCTCTATTGCATCCATCACGGATTGCTCAGTTTCGTTATCAAGTGAGCTAGTGGCTTCGTCAAAGATAATGACGTCAGCCTGCTTATAAAGCGCGCGCGCTATGCCAATGCGTTGACGTTGCCCGCCAGACAGTCTTATGCCGCGCTCACCCACAAGAGTTTGGTATTTCATGGGCCAACTTTCAATGCTTTCTGCAATTTGCGCTTGCTGGGCGGCAAGTTGAATGCGCTGATAATCAATATCTGCTCTAGCAACACCAAAGGCAATGTTTTCTGCAATTGTGCCATCAGTTAAGAATATTGTTTGAGGGACATGGGCGATATGTTTTTGCCAAGCACGTTGGTTAGCCTGAGCCACCTTTTGACCGTCAATTTGCAACGTACCTTCGGTGGGTTCTAAAAGAGCCATGATTATATCAAGCAGAGTACTTTTTCCACTGCCAGTTTTACCAATAAAGCCAACACGACTGCCTTTCAAAATTTCAAGGTTAATCTGCTGGAGCACCAAGGGGGTTTGTGCACTATAGCGAAACCCGAGTTGATTTACACTTATTGCTTTTGTAAAAGGTAACGACTTTATGTTTGGTAAATCAGCGTATTGTGGCAGGGGTTGCTCTAGAAGATCGATTACATCACTTAATGTGGCTTTATGACCGCGGATACTTGTCCATGAACCATAGCTCAATTGTAAGACTGGCAGTAGACGTTGTGCGCCCACAGCCAAGGCACCTAATATGGGAATCGCCCTCGCGATTCCATCTGCTTGTTGTGACAGGACATAAGCCAACGCCGCGATCAAAATCATCCCTAAAGCTTCTACAGCATAACGTGGGCTTTGCCCAATGAACATGTGATTGCCCTGCGCTCGGCGCAATGGCAGGTCTGCGTTCCGATAAATTTGGCAATAGGTGGCTTGGTTACCGTCAATCAGTACGTCTCTGATTCCTCCTAATCCTTCTTGCAGGGCTTTGATTACTTGTGTAGATTCTTTTGCTATGCACTGGCTATCGCTTACCAATTGACGGCGCGTTAAACCAACAATGACAACGTAGATCATTCCAAATCCACCAAAAGCTGTCAGTGCAATAACTGGTTCCACCGTTAGCAATGCCACAAGAATGGCAATCAACATGATGCTGGAGCTGATCACCATTAAAAATGGAGTTATAACGCCGTATATAATGCTGTTTGCTTTGGTTGAAATACCATTAATAACTTCGCTGCTATTACGGGCACAATGCACGGAATAGGGCTGAAACAAAGTTCGGCGATAGATGCTGATGCTAAGATCGGCACCGATGGCAAACGATAATCGGGTACTAGCCCAAAATAGAACTAGACGCATTGCACCTGTAATTAGCGCAGCGCCGCCAAATGTAATGGTAATTGGTAAGAGCAGTTGTTCCGGCGACGTAATATTCAGGAATTGAATAAATGGCTGCGCAGCAGCGTGCACAAATATGCGATCCGGGGCCGTTAAAACCCCTAAAAATGGCAACACCGCACCGATACTGACAATCTCAGCAAACGAGGCAAGCACCATCAAGACAAGCAGCAACAGGAGCTGCCCACGACGACGGGCGTTTATGTGCCGCCACAGTCGCCTGAGAAGGTGGTTGAGGGAATTCTTGATTTGCACTGGATAACTAATTGATGGATGTGATGAGTCAGATTTAATCGAGTGACATCGTGTTGCCAAACGCCAAGCGGCTGCACAGATTATCGAGAATGATTAACTCTTAGCATGTATGGGCAAGAGAAATGCAATAATGGAGGCCAATTAAGCCGCAGCCGCCAGTGATAAGGGTCATCATTTACGAATCATTTCCAAAGAGATCGCGGCTATAAACCTTCTCGGCGATGTCAGCCAAAATATCGGTATTACGGTTAGCGATGATCACATCAGCCTGAAGCTTGAATTCCGCTAAATCATTAATCACCTTAGAGTTGTAAAACTCAGATATTTTTAGTGCTGGCTCATAAATGATAACCGAAATACCCTTGGCCTTGATGCGCTTCATGATGCCTTGAATGCTGGAGGACCGGAAATTGTCTGATCCAGCTTTCATAATGAGGCGATAAATACCAACTATTTTTGGCTTACGCGCCAAAATATCTTGTGCAATAAAGTCCTTACGTGTCGAATTCGAATTAACAATGGCCTGTATCAAGTTTTGCGGCACATCTTGATAATTCGCCAATAACTGCTTGGTATCCTTAGGCAAACAATACCCGCCATATCCAAAAGAGGGATTGTTGTAATAATCACCCACCCGCGGATCCAGACTAACTCCCTCAATGATCTGACGAGCATCCAGCCCATGAATCGCTGCATAGGTATCTAATTCATTAAAGAATGCTACCCGCATCGCTAAATAAGTATTAGCAAAAAGCTTGATCGCCTCAGCTTCTGTAGGATTAGTAAAGAGCGTTGAAATATCCTTCTTGATCGCACCTTCTTTTAGCAAATCTGCAAAAACCCTAGCTCGATCAGATTGCTCACCCACCACAATGCGTGAAGGATGTAAATTGTCGTAAAGAGCCCTACCTTCACGCAAAAACTCTGGTGAAAAAATAATGTTTTGGCAATCGAGTTTCTTGCGTAGTTGATTCACATATCCTAAGGGGATAGTAGATTTAATCACCATCGCCGCCTTGGACTTCATCGCTATCACATCACGGGCCACCGCTTCAATGGATTCGGTATTAAAACAGTTAGTTACTTGATCATAATCTGTAGGTGTAGCAATAATAATAAAGTCAGCATTTTCATACGCCACTTTCTTGTCTAAAGTCGCCCTGAAATTTAGAACTTTATTTCTTAAATAATCTTCAATTTCTGCATCTTCAACTGGTGATTCTTTACGATTAATTTTTTCTATTTTTTCTGGATTAATATCCAAAAAAATAACTTCATTATTTTGAGCAAGAAGAATGCCAATAGAAAGTCCAACGTATCCAGTACCAACTACCGCTATCTTCACGAATTTATTTCTTTCAATTTGATAAAAATTAATTGTTTTCAGAAAAGTTTTCTAAATCTATCTAATTAGAAAGTTAGGAACGCTAATTCCCAATCTCAACCTTATGGTTGTGGCTAGAGTTCGTACTTGATTTTACGCCACTGTCTTCAGCCAAAATAGTATTGGGATTTTCAGCCAACTCCTCAGATAGTGACTTAAGTTCTTCTTTCAAAAGCTCGTATTCTTGAAGTTTTCTGACCCAAAAGCGCTTGGCAATAACTGCTTTGTTAGTTGCTCCCTCTGGCGTTAGTAAATAAGCATATCCGAGCTTATTGTCACTATTCCGTAAGTTTTTAAGCTTGACCCAACCTCTGGCAATCAGAGCATTCAGAGCATAGTTGACGCTACCCAACGAAATATTGAGCTTTTCCGATAGCTGCCGTTGAGTCAAAGATGGGTCCGCCTCAATCTGACGCAGAATCTGAAACTCGTTGTTTTCTTGATGAATGATTCTTCTAGAGCTCATTTGAGTATTTTTTATACGCTACCGCCCTCTAGTCAGACTATCTAGATAAGCCAGCTGGTAATTTATAGCACTTGATGAAGGTCAGAATAGACTGTCAAAGCGTACTTTGTTCAATTATGAACATTGTATTGATTTCTGAGATAAATGGCTATCTTTTTTATAAGCCATTCAGGATATTCGAAGTTTTGAAAATTACAATACAGCCTTATGACCACTCTTTTAATTGCTTTTTTTTCTAGCTTGATTGCTACCCTGCTGATCGTCCGTTATCAGCACCTGCACCATCGTTTCACAGCAGATCATGAGCAATCAGGACCTCAAAAGTTTCATCAGCGCGTTGTACCACGCGTTGGCGGCCTAGGCCTATTCATTGCGTTAACTGCTATCTTGTTATACAAAATAATCACCAATCACTCTAATCTTGCCTTTTATGGATCTCTCTATTTGGTATTAATACCTGCCTTTTTGATTGGATTCCTAGAAGACATTACTAAAAAAATTGGTGTGAAATTACGCTTGGCAGTGACTACCATTAGTGCATATGCAGCGATTTACTTCCTAGGCAGTCAAATTATTCAGGTTCATATTTTAGGTATCGATACCCTCTTAGCAATCACTGGCATCTCCGTACTATTTACAGTCTTTGCAATCACAGGACTAGCAAATGCTTATAACATTATCGATGGTTTCAACGGTTTAGCCAGCATGGTGGCGATGATTACCCTATTAGCTATTACCTATGTGGCATTTAAAGTAGGAGATTTTGTAATTCTGACCCTATCACTTGTGATGATTGGAGCCATTGCGGGCTTTTTTGTTTGGAACTATCCTCGTGGTCTCATCTTTTTAGGTGATGGTGGTGCTTATCTGATCGGCTTTTATATTGCCGTTCTATCTATCTTGATTGTCAATCGTAACCCTAGCGTATCCCCATGGTTCCCATTGATGATCAACGCCTACCCTATCTTTGAAACTTTGTTCACAATTTGGCGACGCAAAGTACATCAGGGTAAAAATCCAGGTTTACCAGATGGCGCTCACTTTCACTCGATTATTTATCGTCGCATCATTCGCTGGGCGGAAGTGAATGATGACCATAGCGCATCATTTGCCAGAAACGCGAAGACTTCACCCTACCTCTGGCTATTATCCTCAATGGCCGTTTTCCCAGCGTTAATATGGTGGGATGTGACTTGGATCTTACAGTTATGCGCTCTTTTATTTTGCGTGACTTATGTATGGATGTACCAAGCGGTAGTTAAGTTCAAAACTCCTCGCTGGCTCAAATAAGTTGAGTCCTTATTCTCAGAAAAATCCCTTTTACTCAAAATTTAAGTAAGCCTCAGACTAACTTGACTTGTGAAACGGGTACGGATAATTCTTGTTGCTTCCCCAAAAACTCAATCAATAGATGAGCTCTCAGCTCACCGTCGGCTGTTGCTTGAAGCTTATTAAAGAGCCCTTGAATACCCTGAAAAGCACCCTGAACAATATTTAGGCTCTGTCCAGGCGTAAACAGCTCTTGATGTTGTATTTGCTTATCCTGATTTTTTAACGCCTCAATGAGTTCATCTTTGACCAGAATAGGTTTTTTAGAAATGGGCCAAACGAGTAATTGATGAACCCCACGCGTGGAGCGAATAGGCATCCAATTAGTATCTACCTCATCTAACTCAATGAATAGGTAACGCTTAAAGAGTGCTTGTTTTTCTACAACGAGCTTGCACTGCTTGACTCTTTCTACTTGACAGATAGGCAGATATGTTTGGTACCCCTGATTAGATAAATTCTCTTGGGCCCTGAATTCCTGGCGGGGTTTTGTGTGGATCACATACCAAGGCATCGTATCTACTCACTCCTTGAGAGTCTTTAGTGAATTGTACTCGGATACATGCGCCGATAAGCATGACGGCTCATAACAAACACTAAACCCAAGAATAGACCTGCCATGAGACCCACTGTCACAGTAAGGCGCTTTTTTGGAAAAACTGGATGATCAATAGCATAAATGGGGGCTGTGAGTTGAGTCATTCGAGTATCACCTGAAGTAATGAAGTCTTGTAGACGAATGACTTCATCCATCAGGTACTTCACTTCATCTCTCGTTGCTAAATATGCAGCAGAAAGAGCAGCGCCTGATTTATCAGCTCGCAACATCACACTACGACTATCATCCAAACGTTTTTGATATTCTGATAACTTCGATTTTGCTTCAATAATAAATGGCTCAGCAATAGCCTTTTGAGTGTTCTTAATTAAATCAAAGGTAGCTGCAACACAACCATCAGCCAGCTCTTTAGATTCAGCTTGAATACTTAAATCAACTACAGAAGGAGCTCCTTTAACAGCCGAGAGCTTTGCTTTTTTGGCCAAAACTTCAGCAGCATCTTTTTCACCATTCAAACCACAGCGCTCAATAGTCGCTTGATCAAAACTAGTCGGCAGCTTCATACGGGCAATCAATAATGCAGGCTCTTCAATATTAACTCCCAGAGGGTTCACATTATTATTATTATTACTGACCCCGATTTGAGCCATTTTAATTTGAGCTTTAGCCTCGTACTGAGAAGGCATCAAGAACGTAAACATCAATGCAGCAAGCAAACCAGCCATACCAAAACCGAGGATAGTTTTCCAATGCTCAATCAAAAAATCAATGATGTCTTTGATGGAAATCTCATCTTCGATTGAGTTGGGTTGATTATTAGACCAATTACTATGTAAGTCGCTCATAAATCCTTTGTACTTTGGTAAGCTCCTAAGTGGAACGCCCTAAATTTATAACTTTTATTATTTTATACGGTAGTAGAGTGCACCCCATAACTCATGAAAGATCCAGCGAGTTCTTTGAAAGCCCTCCGCACTCGGATAAAAATCTAATGGCGTGTATTGCTCTTTCTGATAATAACCATGGGGCGCGGCAATCACAGTTATATTGACCCATTTTTGTTCCACTATGGGGTTAGGCTTAAAACCTTCCTTTTGATCATTTTTTTGAATGACTTTGACTGTTTGCATAGCTCTTGGCATATGCCAAAAATGTGTCACGAGATAGACTTTTTCAATATTCTCCCTAGAGAGAATCGCTAAGCTGTTTTTAAGGTTTTCCTCAGTCGTATTCGATTGATCTTCAATCCATTTGGCATCAATACCCAATTCTTGTCGAAGAACTTGGGCCATCACTTGGGCTTCCGAGAGTTCACCCTCTGTTGTTCTATCTGGCGCTCCGCCACTTAGCAAAATGGGGATATTTAAAGTCCTGGCCAAGCGGGCTGCATGCCGTAATCGTTCTGCAGCCTGGGCACTGACATCTTGATTTTGATATTCGGGAACATCAATGGCGCCCTTACGTCGTCCACCCCCTAAAACAATAATTGCAGAAGAAAGGTCTTTAGCTAACTTATTGTTGGAAATAGGGTGCTGAGCGTTAGAACCTAGATTTTGAATATCAAGAGGCTGCGGCCACTCAAGAACATATCCGGCAAGCTTTGTTATCTGGATAGCAAAGTAATTAGTACTGGTTAACCAAACACCAACGACGCTAGCCACAATCAATGTATTTCTTAACCAGGATCTTTTGATGATCAAGAGAGTCATGAGTATGACAATCAAGAAAATACCAGGCGGCATTAAGAACTCAGCGATAAGATTTCTGATGGCCCAACTATAAGACCAAGTATCCATATTGGCTTTAGTGCCCTGCCACGATGGACATGACAGCCATTCTCACTGCAATTCCGAAGGTGACCTGCCTCAAAATCACTGCTTGCTTGCCATCAGCCACATCACTGGCAATTTCTACTCCACGGTTCATGGGGCCTGGGTGCATGACAATGGCATCAGGCTTGGCTAGTTGAAGTCTTTCTTTGGTTAAACCCCATTGCTTGAAGAACTCATCGCCCTGCGGAATCTGATGCGATTCCATTCTTTCTTTTTGGATTCGAAGAGTCATGACCACATCGACGCCCCGAAGACCCTCTTCAATATTGTTATAGATTTTGACGCCCATAACATTCAAATCTTTGGGCAAAAGACTTTCAGGACCAATCGCTCTGATATCTTGGCAGCCTAATGTTTTGAGAGCTGCAATATTGGATTTGGCCACTCGACTATGCACAATATCACCAATAATGGCGACTTTAATTTTCGTGAAATCTTGTTTGTAGTGGCGCATGGTATACATATCGAGCAAACCCTGCGTGGGATGCTGATTGGTGCCATCGCCCGCATTAATGATATGAACATGCTTTGGCACGTGCGCTGCGATTTCTGCAGCCGCCCCTGAGCGACTGTGTCTCACAGTAAATATGTCTGCTTGCATCGCTACGAGGTTATCAATCGTATCTAGAACTGTTTCACCCTTGGCTGTGGATGAGGTTTGAATATCTAAATTAATCACATCTGCTGAAAGTCTCTTAGCAGCAATTTCAAAAGTAGTTCTGGTTCTAGTAGAGTTTTCAAAGAAGAGATTGAAAACATTCTTTCCACGAAGTAGTGGGACTTTCTTGATTTCTCGGTCAGACTCATTCACCGCTACAAATTGGCTGGCAGTATCGAGGATCTTGAGGATATGTTCTTTAGGAAGACCTTCTAGCGTCAACAAATGAATTAACTCACCGTTGTCGTTGAGTTGTAGTTGGCTAGGCGTTTTGCTCATCTTGGATGCGTATTGTAAATCCTTTTTGGGGTCTATCTATGAGCCTTTTGTTTCTGAACTAAAGCTAAAGGTACCACTCTCGCTATGGTCCAAAACCAAAATCTGATTCGCCGGCAAATCAACTTTAGCACCCTTAAAACTCGCATCCACCGGTAACTGTCTACGATGACGATCAGCCAATACAGCTAAGTCGACTTTAGCGGGTCTGCCGTAGTCAAAGAGTTCATTGAGTGCTGCTCGCACAGTTCTTCCCGTATCTAAGACGTCATCGACCATGACAATGGTCGCCCCATTCACATCAAATGGTATTTTGGTGGCCATACCTTCAGCACTTTTAAAGGCTTTTATACCTTTATCTTGGTAGTCATCTCTATGAAACGACACATTAATGACGCCATACTCTTGGATACCCAGATCTTTAGCCAGACGTTGCGCAATCCAAGCGCCGCCACTGGCAAGTCCAGCAATCTGAAATGCTTCTTTGCTTTGATGCTCTTGAAGCTTTTTTAAAAGCTCTTGATATAGGTTTTCTGCATTCGGTAACATGATCGGTTCTTGTAGCGCTATATGTAAAAGATGGGCTTCTTATTCAGTGTCTTATCTCTATATGATCGTTTCTATGAGAGATACAGATGAATACTAGCTGATTTCATGATTGTTCAGAAAAATACTGCTCAAGGATCAACTGTGCCGCCAGAGCATCATCGCCATTCTCAACACTGACGGATGTATAACGCTCATCGACTCGATGAACTGGCAGATTAAATCTACCCTGTAACTGATTAGCAAAACGCTGAGCTTTAGCGGTCATTTCATGGGTATTACCATCTGGATGGGTGGGTATTCCTACTACCAATGCTTTGGGCTGCCACTCCTTGATCAATACCTGTATTTTTTCAAAAAGTTGGTCTTTATTGTTATAGCTAATGGTAGTGAGAGCTTCTGCCGTTTTTGTGAAATCATTGCCCGTGGCGACTCCCACTCTTTTTTCCCCAAAATCAAAGGCCAAATAAGTTTGCATAACTTCTACTTGGTTTATGCATGTCCGGCTTCGCCGGACAAGAAATGAGGGTCAATACCTAAAAGACCCATGACTTTGTCATATTTGTCAGTGTCTGGTGTATCAAAAATGATTTCTGCAATCTTTTCCGTACTGGTAGGTATATTCAACCAGCCATTGAGCGATAGTTCCTCTTCTAATTGCCCTGCACTCCAACCGGCATAGCCTAAGGTCATCAAAAAGCGTTTTGGTCCCTGACCATGGGCCACCTGCTCTAAAACATCCTTTGATGTGGTCATTGCCAAGCCATTCGGTATTTTGAGACTAGAGCTGTAGAACGTCGTTTCTGTTTGCTCATGCAGCACAAAGCCTCGATCGGTTTGGACAGGTCCACCAAAATAGACAGGCTCTTCTTTGAGAGTTTGGATTTCTAATTGGAGATCAATCTTGTCAAAGAGACTCGCTAGATCAATATCTGTAGGACGATTAATCACGAGCCCCATGGCACCCTGTTCCCCGTGTTCGCAAAGGTAAATGACGCTCCCAGCAAAGTTAGGGTCCACCATACCAGGCATCGCAATTAAAAATTGATTGGTCAGGCGACTCGTATCGTCTAAAAGGGGCTGGTTTGGGCTATTGAAATGATTGGACTGATGGTCTGTCATGGTTTTATTCTACTCTCAGAGCTACCTCGTGGAGGGTTCTGAGCAAAAAAATAGGGGCTGCCGTATAGTGGCATATCGATCAACATCGGAGACCGCCGGGTACGCCATGGCTATATTAGAAGAAAAAGCTTTAGTTTGGCTTAGACGTGATTTACGAGTCCATGATCACCATGCCTTACGCATGGCGATGCAACGCTCTAAAGCGATTTTTGTTTGCTTTGTTTTTGATACCGATATTTTGTCTGCCCTACTATCTCGAGGGCTTGTTGCAGATCGCCGTATTGATTTTATTTGGCAGTCACTATTAGAAGTCGATGCTGAATTAAGAGCTCATGGGGGTGGTCTAATTGTTCGCCATGGCCGCTCTACCGATATCGTTCCAAGTCTTGCTCGTGAATTGGGGGTTTCACATGTGTATGTGAATAAAGACTATGAACCCGCTGCGATTGAGCGTGATCGTACAGTGGCTGAAGCACTCTCCAAGGCAAAAATAGGTTTTTCAGCTTTGAAAGATCAAGTCATTTTTGAAGAACGTGAAGTGCTCACGGGTAGCGGCGGTGTTTTTTCCGTATTTACACCTTATAAAAATGCCTGGCTCAAGAAACTTACTGCTAATGATTTAGATGCCCATGCGGTGGATTTAAGTTCAGGTCGATTGGCTGCTATACCAAAGGCCTTAGACCAAGGCATCCCATCTTTGGAATCCATGAGTTTTCAGAAAACAGGGATTGAGACTTATTTACCCACTGGCATGTCGGGTGCCTCTCATTTTTTTGAAGAGTTTTTGCATCGTATGGATCAATATCACTCTACACGAGACTTTCCATCGGTCAAAGGTCCCAGTTATCTATCGATGCATTCTCGCTTTGGCACGATTTCAATACGAGCCTTGGTACGTGAAGCTCATGCCCGTATGCTGGCTGGCAGTATGGGAGCCACCATTTGGTTATCAGAACTGATTTGGCGTGACTTTTATTTCATGATTTTGGCCAATCACCCTCGTTTAACTCCTGCTAGGACTGCAAATCACCCCACTTCCGGTCATGAATCCTTTAAAGTCGATTACGACAATATCCGCTGGGAATCCGGCCCTCATGCTGAAAAGCTTTTTAAAGCCTGGTGCGAAGGTAAAACCGGCTATCCATTGGTTGATGCTGCCATGCATCAGCTTAACCAATCGGGCTACATGCACAATCGTCTACGCATGGTGGTCGCCTCCTTCCTAGTCAAAGATCTTGGAATTGATTGGCGCTGGGGTGAGCAGTATTTTGCCGATCATCTCAATGATTTTGACTTCGCGGCTAATAATGGGGGTTGGCAATGGGCCTCATCCTCGGGTTGCGATGCGCAACCTTATTTCAGAATCTTCAATCCCATCACTCAATCCGAAAAGTTTGACCCAGAAGGTAAATTTATTCGTAAATATGTACCCCAATTAGCTAAGCTATCCAATAAAGTCATTCATGCCCCATGGCTGGCAGGTTCCATCGAGCTAGAAATGGCAGGTATCCGCTTGGGTCAAGACTATCCGATGCCAATCGTAGATCACAATGAAGCACGTAAAAACACGCTGATTCGGTATGCGGTGGTTAAAAAAACTGAAGCTAGTTAAATCCAATTCGACAGTATTCACATCGCAACTGGACGTGTATGACTCTTAACTTGAATGACTTTTTGGCTTTGCAGCTCGATTGCAGATAACTCTCCACCCCAGACACAGCCCGTATCTAAACCAATAACCTTTTTCTCTTTGACCAAGCCTAAGGTCGACCAATGGCCAAAGATGATTCGGGTGTTTTTTGTTTTTCTATGAGGCACTTTAAACCAAGGCAGATAGCCTTTGGGAGCGCTCGCTAAACCTTCCTTGGTTTCAAAATCCATGACGCCTTGCTGTGTGCAAAAGCGCAAGCGCGTGAGAGTATTAATGATCGCTCTTAATCGATCAGCGCCCTTCAGTTTATCGCTCCATATGTTGGGCTGATTACCGTACATCT